>Ga0209121_10000848_pt1 | contig 32741 bp, 29 predicted proteins | sample Cruoilmetagenom3_FD_187292 | JGI IMG/M metagenome (GOLD analysis project Ga0209121, IMG submission 187292) | Oil polluted marine microbial communities from Coal Oil Point, Santa Barbara, California, USA - Sample 3 (SPAdes) (version 2) | ecosystem: Environmental > Aquatic > Marine > Oil seeps ... | reverse complement strand
AGGCGTGTCCGAGCCAATTGTTCAACGCCAGGGTCGCAATCGTGTTGTCGTTGAGTTGCCCGGCGTTCAAGATACCGCAGAAGCCAAGCGTATCATTGGTAAGACGGCCAACCTGGAGTTCCGGCTGGAAGCCGAGTCTGGCACGTCGATCAATCGCGAGAAGTTTGAATTCAGTGATCCTGCTACTCGTCCTCGTGATGCGTGGCTGGAAAAAACCGTGGTCATCACCGGTGACCACGTTTCAAATGCGACATCAGCCTTTGATGAAAACGGTATGCCCCAGGTCGATATTTCGCTGGATAGCGATGGTGGTGCCCGGATGCACCGCGTTTCACGTAAAAATATTGGCCGTCGTTTGGGGGTGCTCTTTATTGAGTACAAAACCCGCACTGAATATAACACCGATGAACATGGCGAGCAGGTGGCAACCCACACTCGCTATGTAGAGAAGAAGATCATCAGCCTCGCATCAATTCGCAGTGCCCTCGGTGTGTCATTTCGAATTACCGGGCTAGATAGCCCACGGGAAGCTTCAGAGCTGGCGTTGCTGCTCAGAGCTGGTGCCTTGGCTGCGCCGATGTATTTTGTTGAAGAGCGTACTATCGGGCCTTCACTGGGCGCTGAAAATATTGCCTTGGGTATTCAATCCGTCACCATCGGGATGGCGCTGGTACTCGCCTTTATGCTTGTTTACTACCGAGTGTTTGGGTTGTTTGCCAATATTGCCTTGTCCCTTAATCTGGTGATTTTGGTTGCGGCGATGTCAATGCTGAGTGCCACGCTTACTCTGCCTGGTATTGCCGGTATTGTGTTGACGGTGGGGATGGCGGTGGATGCCAATGTGCTGATTTTTTCCCGGATCAAAGAAGAACTGGCCAATGGTTTACCTCCTCAGTCGGCGATTAATGCGGGGTATGATCGAGCCTTTGTGTCAATTATTGATGCCAACCTCACTACGCTGATTGTTGCAGTAATTCTCTATGCTATAGGGTCGGGCCCTGTTCAGGGTTTTGCCGTGACACTCTCTATCGGTATTTTGACCTCCATGTTTACCGCGATTATCGGAACGAGGGCCTTGGTTAACTTGGTCTATGGTGGCCGCAGTATCAAGAAAGTGTTGATTTAGGAGCTGACCATGACAACACAACGAATTCTTAATTTTATGGGCCAGCGCAAACTGGCAGCGGCTTTCTCTATCCTGTTAATGCTTGGCTCTATCGTTTCATTGGCTACAAAGGGGCTGGAGCTGGGTTTGGACTTTACCGGTGGAACACAAATTGAAGTGGGTTATCCACAGTCAGCCAATTTGGAAGCGATACGTGGCCAATTGACGCTGGCTAAATTTGAGAACCCTGTCGTGGTTCATTTTGGCGCTGAAAACGATGTGCTTATTCGCTTGCAGGGTAAACCTGAAGCAGGGTTGTCAGATTCAGTATTGGCGGCACTGGGCAACGGCGATAGCGGAATCGAGCTTCGTCGAGTGGATTACGTGGGACCTCAAGTAGGTGACGAGCTGCGAGAAGACGGCGGGTTGGGCATGCTGGCAGCACTGGCTATAGTAATGCTCTATGTGGCTATTCGCTTTCAGTACAAGTTCTCCTTGGGGGCTGTGTCAGCCCTGATTCACGATGTCATTATTACGTTAGGGTTTTTCTCAATAACCGGCTTGGAATTTGATCTTACAGTTTTGGCTGCAGTGCTGGCGGTGGTCGGTTATTCCCTGAACGATACTATTGTTGTCTCAGACCGAATTCGTGAAAACTTTCGTCTGTTGAGAAAATCGGATGCCTTTTCTGTCATCAATGAGTCTTTAACTCAAACATTGGGCCGAACGTTAATCACCTCATTAACCACATTGTTGGTGCTGTCTGCGCTCTATTTCTTTGGTGGTGAATTGATTCACAACTTTGCCGTTGCTCTGATAGTGGGGGTGGTGATTGGTACTTACTCCTCTATTTATGTTGCGGCAAACATCCTGCTTGCATTGGGGATGACTCGTGAAGATTTATTGCCGCCAGAAAAAGAAGGCGCAGAGTTTGACGGGTTGCCTTGATTGGCCCTGAGCACTATAAAACGCTGCCTTCTGCGGCGTTTTTTTATGCCTGTCGTTTTATGTGTTCACTTTCAAGACTTGGTTTTTTTGGTGTGTACTTTCACTTAAGGGCTGTAATTGCCTGCGGTACTGTTGTATGGCGTTGTTTGAATTGATATTGATAACTTCTATGAAATCATAGGCTTCCTCATAAATAATCGTGTTTTTTTTCTTGCGTGATAAAGCGGCCCGCTGTTAAAGTTCTGGAAGCGGATATTTTGTGTATCCGTGTTTTTATAAAATCAACCATTATATTGGCGCAAAGTTTTAACGAGGGTCATATGTCAGATTTAGTTACTGGTACCGTTAAGTGGTTCAACGAAGAAAAAGGTTACGGCTTTCTTGAACAGGAAGGTGGTAAAGATGTATTTGTGCATTTTAGTGCTATTAACGGTACAGGCCGTCGCACATTGTATGAAGGTCAGCAGGTTTCTTTTGAAGTAACAGATGGTCAGAAAGGCCCTCAGGCTCAGAATGTAACTGTAGTAGCCTAAGGCTTTAGGTTACTGCTGTGTAATAAAATGCCAGCTTATGCTGGCATTTTTTATATTCTCGTACTAATTGCCAGAGTTCCAACTTTGGCGAAATGTTTCTTTTTTTCTGTTTTTTTGGGACGCGGCTGATCTAGCGCCAATACTCCCAGGCCACCAATACCTTTTCCGGGTACCAGTTCTTCCCATAGCTACCATTATAGCGGGCCAAAGCGTTGGCTAGGTGGCCGTTTTCTTTGTTCAGGTAGTACTTCAGGATAGTACAGCCATAGCGTAGATTGGTGTCCACATCTATCAGGTTGTCGTCGGGTCGCCCGATTTCTTTCTTCCAGAATGGCATTACCTGCATGAGTCCTTGGGCGCCTGCATGTGAAAGAGCGTAGGGATCAAAATGGCTCTCTATCTGTATGACAGCGAGTACAATTTCAGGTGAAAGGTCTGCCTGGATGGCCGCCCTGTGGATTTTTCTCAGTAGATTCAGGCGTTGCTTGTCATCGGGGAGATAGCGCTCAAGCTGGCTGGATTTGGCAACCAGCCAGACTTCGGCATCAAATCGATCTTCAAAACTATCAGATTGTTCAATTGTTCTTCTGAGCAATGACAGTAGTTCTTGATCGGAACCCTCTTCGGCAAGCAGGGGCAAACTAGTCGCTAGGCTGGCATAAAACAACCCAAAGAGGACTAGTTTGCCAAGCGCATTTATCATCCAATAGCCTGTTTTATGAAGTCGGGTAATTCTGACAGGGCAACATTTTGGTTTTCTCCATCACGACGGTGGCGGTATTCTACCTGTCCCTCTTCCAGTCCCCGGTCACCGATAACAATGCGATGGGGCAGGCCCATTAATTCTATATTAGCTAACATGACACCCAAGCGCGCTTTTTCCTCATCCATAAAGAGTACGTCATACCCGGCATTTGTCAGCTCTTGATAAAGGTTTTCGCAAGTTTCACGTACCTTTTCAGATTTGTGCATGTTGATTGGAACCAAAGCGATTTGAAAAGGCGAGAGGGCATCTGGCCAGATAATGCCGTTGTCATCGTTGTTTTGCTCTATAGCTGAAGCCACGACCCTGCTGACGCCAATGCCATAGCAGCCCATCAGCATCACTTGTTCCCGGCCTTCTTCATTGAGCACTCGTGCGTTCATGGCTTCACTGTATTTGGTGCCCAGCTGGAAGATATGGCCCACTTCGATACCACGTTTAATTTCCAGTACGCCTTTCCCGTCGGGGCTAGGGTCACCGGGTACCACGTTGCGAATATCTTCTATGCGTGTCAGTGGGTTGTTTGTTAATGGATAGTCTCGTTCCCAATTGACGCCGGTGAGGTGGTGGCCCTCTTTGTTTGCACCACAGGCAAAATCGGCTAGGTGGGCTGCACTTCGATCTACAATCACCGGGATGTTCAAGCCTACCGGGCCCAGAGAGCCAACACTACAGCCGATGAACTGCTTTACTTGTTCCTCGCTGGCAAAGGCCAGTGGTGATGCGATGCCATCGAGCTTCTCAGCTTTGATGTCGTTGAGTTCGTGATCACCACGAAGAACCAGTGCCACTAAGGTTGTTTGGTTATCTTCTGATTCGCCCAATACGATTAGCGTTTTGGCGAGTTGAGCGCTGTCCAGGTTAAGAAACTGGCTAACTTCGTCGATGCTATGTTGGCCGGGTGTGGCAATTTCGCGCATCTGGCTGGTTGCCGCAGGGCGATCCCCACTTGGTGCCAGAGCTTCGGCCATTTCTACATTGGCCGCATAGTCACTTTCTGTGGAAAAGGCGATATCATCTTCTCCCGAGTCGGCAAGTACGTGGAACTCGTGGGAAAGACTGCCACCAATACTGCCGGTATCCGCTAGTACCGGTCTAAAATCCAGCCCCAGTCGGCTGAAAATGGCGGTGTAGGCCTTAAACATAACATCGTAGGTTTGTTGCAGGCTGTCTTGGGTGATATGGAAGGAGTAGGCGTCTTTCATCAGGAATTCGCGGGCGCGCATAATGCCAAAGCGAGGACGAATTTCATCGCGAAACTTGGTTTGAAGCTGGTAAAAGTTGGCGGGCAGTTGCTTATAACTGCGGATCTCATTGCGAACCAGATCGGTGATCACTTCTTCGTGGGTTGGCCCAAGGCAAAAGGATCGATCGTGTCTGTCCTTGATGCGAAGTAGTTCGGGACCATATTGTTCCCATCGACCGGATTCTTCCCAAAGTTCAGCGGGTTGGGTAACGGGCATAAGGACTTCCTGAGCGCCGGCGCGATCCATTTCCTCGCGGACAATAGCCTCCGCTTTGCGTAATACTCGCAATCCCAAAGGTAGCCAGCTATAGAGTCCAGCAGCCAGCTTGCGAATCATGCCCGCTCTCAGCATTAGCTGATGACTAATGACTTCAGCGTCAGCTGGCGTTTCTTTTTGGGTGGTAATCAGGTATTGGCTGGCGCGCATAATGACTCTCGTATAGTCTCTGGTTGCTATTGGCTGTTAATGGAAAAGCCGCTATTTTACGGTGGTGGTTTCTCCGGGTACAGGACTTCGAGTGCAGGATGGGAGGTATTTAAATGTTTGAACTTCATTCCAGGTTGGCCGCAGATACTCTAATAGTGGGTGAATTTGAATTGTGCCAACTGTTGATTCACCGAGATGCAAACTATCCCTGGTTTATTCTGGTACCTAAAAAGTCCAGCGTAACAGAGGTTTATCATCTTTCAGATGAGGATCGGATGCAGCTGATGAAGGAGTCGTGCATGTTGGCCGAGGCGCTGGTCGATGTGTTTTCGCCAGATAAAATCAATATCGCCACCTTGGGAAACATGGTGCCGCAGTTACATATTCACCACGTGGCTCGCTATACCTCCGATGGTGCCTGGCCAAATCCTATCTGGGGGGCATTGCCGGCTAAACAGTATGAAAAAGATGTTCTCGAGCAGCGCATTGAGTCCGTGGCCAGTGTGTTGGTCGGCGATGACTTTTCAGCGGCTTGAGTGGCTGTTGTGCGAGCGATGTTTCCCTCCTTCTAGCTCCCGTTTTGATGGGGTATAATGCGCGCCTTTTGCTGGTATACCTGATAGAGCGCCTGAAAAGCGCGTAACCAGTATTCTGTGGGTTCTGCTGTCGAACCTCGATTGATCAATACGGGAAGAAATAATGCGTACAAATTATTGCGGTGTTCTTGGTGCAGAGAACATTGATCAGGAAGTTACACTCTGTGGCTGGGTAGACCGTCGTCGTGACCACGGTGGTGTCATCTTTATCGACCTTCGCGACCGCGAAGGCATTGTTCAGGTGGTTTTTGATCCAGATTGTGGTGAGCACTTTGAGCGTGCCGATTCTGTGCGCAGTGAATATGTTCTTCAGGTTAAGGGGAGAGTTCGTGCCCGTACACCGGAAACCGTCAACCCGGATATGCGCACGGGTGAAATAGAAATTTACGCGTTGGAGCTGGAGATATTAAACACCTCTGACACACCACCATTTCCGCTGGACGAGCACAATAAGGTGGGTGAGGATGTTCGTTTAAAATATCGCTATATGGATTTACGTCGTCCTGAGATGTTGAAGAACTTACGTTTTCGCTCTCAAGTGACCACGGCTATTCGCAACTATCTAGACGACAAAGGTTTTCTGGATATTGAAACGCCTATTTTGACTCGTGCAACGCCTGAAGGCGCGCGGGATTATCTGGTACCTAGCCGTACCCACGATGGTAAATTCTTTGCGTTGCCCCAGTCTCCACAGCTGTTTAAGCAGCTGCTAATGGTGTCTGGTATCGATCGTTACTATCAAATTGCCAAGTGTTTCCGGGACGAGGATTTGCGCGCCGACCGTCAACCTGAGTTTACCCAGGTGGATGTGGAGCTGTCGTTTACCTCTGAAGATGAGATTATGGCGATTAACGAAGACATGATTCGTTCTGTCTTTCAGAAAGTGCTAAATGTAGATCTCGGTGATTTCCCCCAGATGCCCTACAGCGAAGCCATGGATAGATTTGGTAGCGACAAGCCGGATTTGAGGATTCCACTAGAGTTGGTGGAAATCAAAGACCTGATGGCCGTTGTAGATTTTAAAGTGTTCTCTGGTCCGGCCAATGATCCAGCAGGCCGGGTAACGGCATTAAAAGTGCCCGGCGGGAATAGCATCAGTCGCAAGCAGATTGATGACTACACCAAGTTCGTCGGCATCTATGGAGCCAGAGGACTGGCCTATATCAAGGTTAATGATAAGGATAATCTGGAAGAAGGACTGCAATCGCCGATTGTGAAGTTTCTGCCCAATGAAGTTCGTGGTGCCATCCTCGAGCGTACGGGTGCAGAAAATGGCGACCTTATTTTCTTTGGTGCCGACAAAGGCAAGATCGTATCCGAGGCATTGGGAGCCTTGCGTTGTAAGTTGGGCGCAGATCTTGATCTGTATACCTGTGATTGGGCCCCATTGTGGGTGGTTGACTTCCCTATGTTCGAGGAAACCACTGACGGCAACTGGACCTCCTTACACCATCCATTTACTCGTCCGGCCTGCACTCCGGAAGAGCTGGAAAATGATCCCGAAAACGCCCTGTCACTGGCCTACGACATGGTGCTTAATGGTACTGAACTGGGCGGTGGCTCTATTCGTATCCACAACCCAGTCATGCAGAAATCCGTTTTCCACGTACTGGGCATCAGTGATGAAGAGGCCAATGAAAAGTTTGGCTTCCTCGTGGATGCCCTCAGCTACGGCTGTCCTCCACACGGCGGATTGGCATTTGGTCTGGATCGCCTGATTATGCTGCTAACCGGCAGTGACTCGATCCGCGATGTGATTGCATTCCCTAAAACCCAGACAGCAGCATGCGTGATGACCGATGCCCCCGGGGCAGTGGACAACAAGCAACTGCGTGAGTTGAACATCCGGTTGAGAGAGAAAAAAGAAAACGCCTAGACTGTTGAGATAACGTCTGAGGTGGTGCTCAGATAGAAGTAGGAGATTATTTATGGCAGGTCACAGTAAATGGGCCAATATCAAACACCGTAAGGCGGCGCAGGATGCCAAGCGGGGTAAGGTGTTCACCAAATTAATTCGTGAGCTGGTGGTCGCCGCCAAAGCCAGTGGTCCCAATCCAGAAGATAATCCGCGTTTACGAGCGGCTGTGGACAAAGCGCTCGGTTCAAATATGAAGCGCGATACGGTCGACAAGGCGATAGCCCGGGGTGCCGGTGCTGGCGAAGGCGACAATTACGACGAGATCACCTATGAGGGCTATGGTGTCGGTGGTGTTGCCGTACTCGTGGAATGCATGACAGATAACCGCAATCGAACCGTCTCTGATGTGCGTCACGCCTTTGACAAGCGCGGTGGCAATCTGGGCACCGATGGCTCTGTTGCTTATTTGTTCTCTCGCACCGGACAGCTCAGCTTTGCACCGGGTGCCGATGAAGAAGAAATCATGGAGGTGGCGCTCGAAGCGGGTGCCGAAGACGTGGTAATCAATGACGACAAATCCATTGACGTCATGACCGCGTGGGAAGATTTTACCGCTGTGAAGGATGCCATGGTTGCCGAGGGTCTAGAGCCTGACGATGCCGAGATCACCATGCTGGCCTCTGTCACTGTCCCGCTCGATAAAGAGGGGGCTGAAAAGACACTGGCCTTAATCGATAGCCTCGAAGATCTGGACGATGTCCAGAATGTGTATACCAATGCCGACATTTCACTTGAGGTGATGGAGCAGCTGGGTTGATACCCGAGGCTTGTCTAGGCTGCCCTTAAACTGATTTTTAATAAAATGTTTCATTAAACTTAACGAGTAATCACAGGAAAAAAAGATGAAAGTATTGAAAAAAACCGATGACTATACAATTTACCAAAAGCGTTCAGGCCGTTACGCGGTCGTGGGTGCCAACAAGAAAAATATTAACGGTGAAGACAAGGTTAAAATTCTTGTTGAAGCGGGCATCGTTACACTAGCAGTGGCTGCTGCCCCTGAGCCAGAAGTGGTTGAGGAAACTGTAGAAGCGGCGGCTGAGGAAGCTCCTGCTGAAGAAGAGCCTAAAACAGAAGAGTAATCTTTGGTTTTGTGTCATAAAAGGCGGCTTATTTAAGCCGCCTTTTTTATTGTGGGGAGTAATATTGTGTAACGCCTCAGTAACCGGCGCAGCTTAGCTTGCGTCCGGTGCCAGAGGCGCGAGGTTGATAGGTTTATTAGGTGATTTCCCCAAGCCGTCTGCTTTCCAGCCTGATAGCATCTGTCATACCCTCATGGGCGCTGAGATCGAGAGCGAAAGCTTGCTTGACGGTAAAGCCTCGTCGATTGGCTTGCTGTCGAAGAGAGCCCCATGAGCCATCCAGTTTGGGGCTTGTTTTTTTTATTAGTTAATATACTGTAGCAATATACAGTGCTGGCTGGTGCTGAGTGGCGTAAAGGGTGGTGGCTTTTATGACGTTGATTCTGGGTATTGACCCCGGTTCTCGTAAAACGGGTTTTGGCATAATCAATGCTGTCGGCTCCAAAATAGAGTACGTTACCAGTGGCATCATTCGTTTGCCCACCGGAGAGTTGTCGGCGCGCCTCAAAGTCATTTTTGATAGTGTGACTGAAATTATTACTGAGTTTCAGCCGGTAGAGATGGCTGTCGAAGAGGTATTTTTCGCTAAAGACCCCCGTGCGGCATTAAAATTAGGGCAGGCTCGTGGTGCGGCGATTGTCGCTGGCGTTACGGCGGGCTTGCCTGTGGCTGAATACTCGGCTCGATCAGTGAAAAAGTCGGTGGTTGGTAATGGTGCGGCGAGCAAAGAGCAGGTGCAGCACATGATTAAACAGTTGCTAAAACTACCCTCTGTTCCTGCTGAAGACGCCGCTGATGCGCTGGCCGTAGCCCTCAGCCATGCGCAAACATTACGTACGGCGGTGAGTTTGGGTGCCCAGTTTCGCTATTCAAAAGGCCGCCTGAAGAAACTTGAAGTCACTGAAGCCTAAGAGAAGTAAAAGAGGGGACGCAAGGTGATAGGACGAATAAAGGGAATACTGCTGGAGAAGCAAGCCCCTGAATTATTAATAGATGTTCAGGGTATCGGTTACGAGGTGTTGGTTTCCCTGACCAGTTATTTTGATTTGCCCGCAGTTGGCGAAAGCGTGATGCTCCATACGCATTTTGTGGTGAGAGAAGACGTTCAGCAGCTCTATGGTTTTAATGAGGTGCGAGAGCGCGAGTTATTCCGTACCCTGATTAAAGTCACTGGTGTGGGCCCGAAAATGGCGTTGGCCATTCTTTCGGGGATGAACGCCAGTGAATTTGTGCATGCTGTGCAGTCCGATGACACCGCTAAATTAGTGAAGCTGCCCGGTGTAGGAAAGAAAACGGCTGAACGCCTGATTGTCGAGATGCGCGATCGGCTGGAACACTTTGGGGAATCATCTGAACTGGACTTGTCGCCACCGTCATCCAGCCGTCAACCTGATACGGTAAAAGAAGCTGAGAGCGCATTGATTTCTCTGGGTTATAAACCACAGGATGCCGCTCGTATGGTGAATGCCGTTGCTCAAGATGGGCTCAGCAGTCAGGATTTGATACGTTTATCACTAAAAAGCATGGTTAAAACCTAGACTGAGCGAGATATACTTCCCCGATGATCGAAACTGACCGTCTGATTTCTCCAGAAGCATCTATCCAGGAAGATCGCTTTGACCGTGCTATCCGTCCATTGAGTTTGGCGGACTATGTAGGGCAGCAGGTTGTTCGGGAGCAGATGGAAATATTCATCGGCGCCGCTCGCAAGCGAGAAGAGCCTCTGGATCACACCTTGGTCTTTGGTCCCCCTGGGCTTGGGAAAACTACCCTCGCGCATATCATTGCCAATGAGATGGGTGTCGGTTTAAAAACTACGTCTGGCCCGGTGTTGGAAAAGGCGGGTGATCTTGCGGCATTAATGACGAACCTTGATCCCGGCGATGTGTTGTTTATCGATGAGATACATCGGTTGAGTCCTGTTGTTGAAGAAGTTATCTATCCCGCGATGGAAGACTATCAATTGGATATCATGATTGGTGAGGGTCCTGCCGCGCGTTCCATAAAACTCGATATTCCTCCGTTCACTCTGGTTGGCGCTACCACCAGAGCGGGTCTGCTGACATCACCGCTCAGGGATAGATTTGGTATTGTGCAGCGGCTGGAGTTCTACTCCGTTGATGAGCTGAGTTCGATTGTTTCCCGGTCGGCCAATATTCTGGGGGTTGATATGGACGCCCGGGGTGCGAGGGAAATTGCCCGAAGGTCCAGAGGCACCCCTAGAATTGCCAACCGCCTGTTGCGCCGGGTAAGAGATTACGCAGAGATTAAAGCCGATGGCAGGATTACCTCTGAGGTGGCGGATTTGGCGCTGAATATGCTCAATGTCGATGCCAGTGGTTTCGATCATATGGATAGGCGTCTGATGCTGGCTATCATGGAAAAATTTGAAGGTGGCCCTGTGGGTGTCGATAGTATCGCTGCAGCTATTAGCGAGGAGCGTGATACCATCGAGGATGTATTGGAGCCCTACCTCATTCAGCAGGGCTATATGATCCGAACCCCTCGTGGAAGGATGGTTACCCGCTTGGCTTATGAGCACTTTGGTCTGCCCAGTCCAAAAAAAGTAATAAATAATTAGGTCTAACGGATAAATGCCTCAAGAATATTGTCTACCCATCCGCGTCTATGTCGAGGACACCGATGCGGGTGGCATTGTCTACTATGCCAACTACTTGAAATATATTGAGCGGGCGCGTACCGAGTTAATTCGCACCCTTGGTTATGATAAGCCGGCTTTGTTTGGCGATTTGCAGTTTGTTGTACATTCTGTGGAGATAAAATATCGGCAGCCTGCCGTATTAGATGACGAAATTGTGGCTACAGCCCGGCTTACGGCGGTATCGCGTACATCTTTTACTATCGCTCAAAAAGTGCTGAGAAATGATAAAGTTTTGGTTGATGCTGTTGTTAAAGTAGCCTGTATCAGTCAAGAGAAAAAACGACCGTCGGCGATACCTGACGACATGCTGAAAGTACTTCAAGCCGCTGTGTAAGCAATCACAGCCAATAGAGAAACAGGAGTAACTGGGTGACCGAACATTTATCTCTCTGGAGTCTCATTGCCAATGCCACCGTGCTTGTGCAGTTTGTGATGTCCTTACTATTTATAGCGTCAATTATTTCCTGGGTGATGATTGTTCAACGTGGCCTTTATCTGAGAACTGCAAGTCGCAACCTACGAGAATTTGAAGACAACTTTTGGTCTGGTATCGATTTAAATCAGTTGTATCACGATAGTGGTGCCAGTAATGCAGCCGAAGGCCTTTCCAGTGTCTTTCGTGCAGGGTATCGAGAGTTTAATCGACTCACTCAGCAGAGTAGTGCTGATTCCGAAGCGGTAATGGAAGGTGCTGAAAGATCCATGCGGGTGGCACTCTCTAGAGAAGAAGAAAAGCTCAATCGTAATTTACCGTTTTTAGCGAGTGTTGCATCGGTTAGTCCTTACATAGGCCTATTTGGAACCGTATGGGGCATTATGAATTCCTTTAGAGGCTTGGCCAATGTTCAGCAGGCCACGTTGGCGACTGTTGCTCCGGGTATTTCAGAGGCACTAATTGCTACGGCTATGGGGTTGTTTGCGGCAATTCCAGCCGTGTTGGCATACAACCGTTATTCTGCTTCAGCAGACAGTATTTTCAGTAGCTATGAAACCTTTTCAGAAGAATTTTCAAGTATTCTTCACCGCCGGGTTCACAGTCACTAATTATGAAATATAAAAGACATAAGCGTCGACTGGTGGCAGAAATCAATGTCGTTCCCTATATCGATGTGATGTTGGTGTTGCTGATTGTCTTTATGGTGACAGCGCCTCTGCTTATGCAGGGAGTCAAGGTTGAATTGCCACAGGCGCCATCAGCCCCTTTGGACGATAAAGAAAAGGATCCTTTGATTGTCTCGATCAAGGCAGATGGTTCTTATTATCTGGATTTGGGGAATGGAAAAAATATTCAGGAGGCACTGCCGTCAATTATTGAAAAAGTGACGAAGGTTTTACGGCAGCAACCGAAAACGCCAGTGCTTGTCTGGGGGGATGCTCGGGTAGATTATGGGTCAGTAGTGAAACTGATGAGTGATTTGCAAAGTGCGGGTGCACCTTCTGTGGGGCTCGTGACTGAGCCACCTGGAAAAAACTAGTCATTGTGTGTACACAGAAGTTTTTTTCATATGCTGCGGCTATTGTCGTCAGTTTGGCATTGCATGCTTTTGTTCTCTTGCTGCTTGTCTCCCAGTGGGGGCCGGAAAAGAGCCCAAGAAAAATGGCTCAGCCGAAATATGTTCAAGCAAAACTGATTCAGTTAGAGGAAAAAGCCAAACCAAAGCCTAAGCCAAAACCAAAGGCCAAACCAAAACCTAAAGCCAAACCAAAACCAAAGGCCAAGGCCAAGCCAAAACCCAAACCCAAAGCCAAACCAAAACCAAAGGCCAAGCCAAAACCCGCACCTGAGCCAACGTCGAAACCAGAGCGGGATACACAACAATTGGAACAGCAGTTCGCCAGCGCGCTGGCGGAAGAGGAGGAGTTTTTGGAGGCTGAAACCGATGCTCAGTTGGTCAGTAGCTATTCCGCCTATATCTATGAGCGTGTAGCGGGTAATTGGAATCGTCCACCAAGTGCTCGTCGAGGCATGGAAGTGGAGCTGCTGATACAATTGGTGCCCACGGGGCAAGTGGTTAATGTGATAGTCGCCAAATCAAGTGGTCATGCAGCATTTGATCGTTCGGCAGAACAGGCGGTGCACAAGGCGGGAAGGTTTGATAAGTTGCAGGAGCTCCCATCAAGGGTGTTTGAAAATAATTTTCGTAAGTTACGGTTGGTCTTCAGACCAGAAGATTTGAGGTTGTAGAACGTGAAAAAACTAGGGGCTGTATTTAGTCTGTGCTTGTTGGCTCTTATATATCCATTGTCGGTAATGGCAGAGTTGACCATTGAGATTACTCAAGGGGTGGATAATCCCACGCGTATAGCTATTTCTCCGATCACGCAGAATGGCAGCACGCTACCCGAGGATATCGGCAAAATTGTGGATGCTGATTTAGAGCGCAGTGGTTTGTTCAGGCCTATTCCTCGTCGCGATATGTTGTCCTTTCCTGCGAAGCCCAATGACGTCTATTATCGTGATTGGCGAATTCTGGGTGCGGAATATTTGGTTGTCGGTAACGTGGATAACCGGGGTGGGCGATATCAGATAAATTTTAGTCTGATGGAGGTTCATAGTGCACGGAAAGTTTTTACCAAGGTGGTCGAAGGGCCGGCTAATCAACTCCGTGATTTGGCTCACTACATAAGTGATCAGGTCTATCAGGCGGTTACCGGGATTCCCGGAGCATTTTCTACACGTGTGGCGTATGTGACCGCTATTCCAGTGAATGGCAAGATGACATTTCAGTTAATGGTTGCCGATGCTGACGGTGCCAGAGAACGGTTGCTGCTCAACTCGAAGCAACCCATCATGTCTCCGGCGTGGTCTCCCGATGCGAAGGAGCTGGTGTATGTCTCGTTCGAGACTGGCAGGCCTGCTATTTTTCGGCAGAACCTTGCGACGGCCGCCCGCACACAGCTGACAAACTTCCGCGGATTGAATGGCGCGCCTTCGTGGTCTCCCGATGGCAAGCAGCTGGCGTTAGTGCTATCAAAAGATGGTAACCCTGAAATCTATACCTACGATTTGTTGACTGGGCAATTTACACGTAGAACGACGCATTTTGCGATTGATACGGAGCCAAACTGGACGCCAGATGGAAAATCGATAATTTTTACCTCTGACAGGGGTGGTAGCCCACAAATATACAAGCTAACCATTGCCACGAGGCGGGTAGAACGCTTAACCTTCAGGGGCTCGTATAATGCTCGACCCAGGCTTGCTTCAGATGGGCGAACATTGGTCATGGTGCACCGTGATAATGGTAACTTTCATATTGCATCACAAGATTTGGTTACTGGAGATCTAAGAGTTTTAACCCAAACGTATCTGGATGAATCTCCAACGGTTGCTCCTAACGGCGCTATGTTGCTTTATGCAACCAAGCAGGGAAATAAGGGCGTGTTGGCGGCAGTATCTTTGGATGCTGGAGTAAAGTTCTTATTGCCATCTCGCCGCGGAGACGTGCGTGAGCCGGCGTGGTCGCCAAAGTAGGGGCCATAATAGTTAGAATGGTAACAAAGAAATTATTATTAACCTTAATAGTAAACCTCCCAATTATTAACAGGAGAAAATAATGAAAACCAAAATGCTCAAATATGGCGTAATGGCGACTTTCTTGGCATCACTGCTTGCAGGTTGTTCCAGTACGGACACAGCAGATACCTCTGGTTCTGATGTGATGTCGGTTCCTAGTAGTCAGGTATCGACTGGCACTGTTGATTCCAGTGGTGTTAGTGGCTCTTCTCTGGATGCGGATAGCTCGGTTGCCCGAGTATTCTACTTCGAGTTCGATAAAGCAATTCTTAACCCAGAGGCTAGGGCTGCACTACGTATCCATGCACAAACGCTTCGAGCTAACCCGGTTAATATTCGTTTAGAAGGGCATGCGGATGAACGTGGTACCCGTGAGTACAACATGGCTCTGGGTGAGCGTCGTGCTAATTCAGCGAGAGACTTTCTGGTTCAGGAAGGCGTGAATGGATCATTGATTGAAGTGATCAGTTACGGCGAAGAAAGCCCTGCGTCGCTGGGTAGTAATGACGCTTCTTGGGCAATGAACCGCCGTGTCGAACTTAAATAGGTCGCGTGGTCTGGCTTTTTGAGCACTCGTCCGGCTATGGAAACATTGCCGGACGTTTTTCATCGACAGGATGGATTGTTATCCTTCAGACTCTTAATCAGTCTTTGGGTTTAAACAATTTTCGGGTTTGATTAGCCCGATTTAATAGGGTGTTTTTTCACATGCGTGTTCACGCTGCTTTGTTGGTTCTGGCATTACCTTTCTCGTTTTCAATCCAGGCCGCGGCTCCCGTGGTAGATATAGGTAACTCGCCGACGCCATCGATTCAGGCTGCAACGACACAGGTGCAGCGCTCTCCGGTTGCTACCCAGCAGGAGCCTGTTTCAGTTGCGAGCGGTGATGTGCACTACCAATTGCAGCTTTTACAGGATGAAGTGAGAACCCTGCGGGGAATGGTAGAAGAGCTAAGTAATGAAGTGAGCCGGTTGAAATCTCAACAAATGGACGATTATATGGATCTCGATCGTCGTATTAGCAAGTCGACGTCGGCTCCTGATAGTATTAAAAATTCGATAAAACCACCGGTTAGTCAACCCATCGATAATAAACTGGGTGGTGCTAATACCGTTGAGTCGCGAGCTAAATCAACGCCTGCGGCGGTTGGTTCGGCGGAAGAAACCGAGCATTACAGCCATGCCTATAATCAGTTAAAAGCGGGAAATGTTTCTGAGGCCATCACCCTGTTTAAGGCGCACTATTCAAAATATCCTAATGGAAAGTATGTTGCCAATTCTCACTATTGGCTAGGTGAAATCTATGTGTTGCAGAACCAGTTGGAAAACGCTCGAAAGTCCTTTTCCATGGTGGTAGATAATTATCCGGCCCATCGGAAAGCCTCGGATGCAACATTCAAACTAGGTCAGGTTTACCACTTGTTAGGCAATAAAGCTAAAGCCAAGGTGCTGCTTGAAAAGGCTGCGAGCGGTAATGACAATGCAGCGAGATTGGCTCGTAATTATCTAAATGAAAATTTCTAGTTGTAAACTCACGCGGTAATTCAGCCCAAAAGACCTTATTTTCGGTTAAAATGCGGCTGGTTTCTCTGCCCAGCCTTTTTCTATGGATCAATCAACTCTTCGCATTACTGAAATCTTTTACTCCCTTCAGGGGGAGTCATCAACTGTGGGTCATCCTACGGTGTTCGTACGCCTTACAGGTTGTCCATTGCGTTGTCATTATTGTGATACTGAATATGCTTTTTATGGCGGAGAGCGGAAATCGTTAAGTGAGATCCTCGATAAAGTAGCAAGTTATAAACCTCGTCGAGTGTGTGTCACTGGTGGAGAACCTCTGGCACAGAAAGCCTGTATTCCATTATTGCAATCTCTTTGTGATCAGGGTTACCAGGTCTCATTAGAAACGGCTGGAGCGTTGTCCGTTGCAGATGTAGATCCGAGGGTGATGAAGGTGGTTGATTTCAAAACGCCAGCTTCAGGCGAAGTTAAACGTAATCTCTATGGAAATGTGGAATACCTTAATCTTGGTGATGAGGTAAAGTTTGTTATCTGTAATCGACAGGATTACGAATGGGCTCGGTTGAAAATTGATGAGCTCGGGTTAGCCGAGAGAGTAGATAATATTTTGTTTTCCCCCAGTACCGGTCAATTAGATGCAACAGAATTGGCCGACTGGATTCTGGCAGATAATTTACCGGTGCGGTTTCAACTACAGCTTCATAAGATATTGTGGAGCGATGAGCCGGGGCATTAATTGGTTATGAACGATATGGATAAAAAAGCCGTAGTATTGGTCTCGGGCGGTCTGGATTCCACGACAGTATTGGCAATGGCCATCCAGCAGGGGTTTACCTGTTATGCCTTAAGCTTTGATTATGGTCAGCGTGCGCATGCTGAATTAGCCGCAGCCAAAAATTGTGCAAAATTATTAGGTGCCAAGGAGCATAAGGTTGTCGCTCTGGATCTAAGAACAATTGGTGGTTCGGCGCTAACGGATGACAATATCGACGTTCCAGAGGCTCAGACGCTGGGGATACCCGTAACCTATGTTCCCGCCCGCAATACCGTTTTTTTATCCATTGCTCTCGGATGGGCCGAGGTGTTGGGTGCTCAAGATATTTTTATTGGGGTAAATGCCGTCGATTATTCTGGCTATCCCGATTGCCGAATTGAATATATTGAAGCGTTTGAAAAAATGGCTAACCTCGCGACCAAGTCGGGAGTTGAGGGGAATTATTTGCGTATCAATAAGCCGCTGATTAATTTGACAAAGGCCGATATTATTCGTCAGGGTGCGGCAATTGGGGTTGATTACGCTCAGACCGTATCCTGCTATCAGGCAACAGAGGACGGTTTAGCTTGTGGTAAGTGCGATAGTTGCAGGCTCAGAAAGCTCGGTTTTGAGCAAGCCGGTATTGAAGATTCTACGCGTTATATTTCTGCTTAATTAACACTTGATTTTTCATCTCCTATCAGTAAGATATGCGCCTCTTCTGAGGGTCGTTAGCTCAGTTGGTAGAGCAGTTGGCTTTTAACCAATTGGTCGCTGGTTCGAATCCAGCACGACCCACCATTTATAAAAAAACCGCCTTTTTAGGCGGTTTTTTTATGCTCGTTATATGGGTATTCCAGATACTAATGTATCTATTACGGGTTATCGGCTTGACAGGGCAGGTGTGGTAAAATGCGCTCATCACATATTGCCAAACACGTTTTATGAATCAGTCCCCCAAGTTGCAAATAGCAGAAGAGTCTACTCATCAACAGCTGGTCGAGAGTTATCTGGATCAGATTCATGATGAGCCAAAGTATACGCATGAAGAAGAAGTGACGTATAAGTCTCGAATTAAACAGCTCCTGACAGAGAAAAATGCTGTCATTGTGGCGCATTACTATACCGACCCGATTATTCAGCAATTGGCTGAAGAGACGGGTGGTATTGTGTCCGATTCTCTTGAAATGGCCCGGTTTGGTAACAGTCACTCCGCTTCTACACTACTGGTCGCTGGTGTGAAATTTATGGGTGAAACGGCGAAGATTCTTACACCGGAAAAAACCGTGTTGATGCCGACGCTCGAGGCTACCTGCTCTCTGGATATCGGTTGTCCTGTCGATGAATTTAGTGCGTTCTGCGACCAGCATCCCGATCGTACGGTTGTGGTTTATGCGAATACATCGGCGGCGGTAAAGGCTCGTGCCGATTGGGTGGTGACGTCCAGTATTGCTCTGGATGTGGTGGACTATCTTGATAGTTGTGGTGAGAAAATTTTGTGGGCTCCCGATAAGTACCTCGGTAGTTACGTACAGAAAAAAACAGGTGCCGATATGCTGTTGTGGGATGGCAGCTGTATTGTTCATGAGGAATTTAAGTCGCGCGGAGTGACTTATCTCAAGTCGATTTATCCAGACGCGGCAGTGCTGGTTCATCCTGAATCACCTGACGCCATGGTGGAAATTGCCGATGCTGTTGGCTCCACCTCGCAGTTGATCAAGGCGGCTCAGATGCTACCTAACAAGCAAATGATTGTGGCGACAGATAGCGGTATCTTCTACAAGATGCAGCAGGCAGCACCCGATAAAGAGCTGATAATTGCGCCCACAGCCGGCGAGGGTGCAACTTGCCGAAGTTGTGCTAGTTGTCCTTGGATGGGAATGAACAATCTGAAAAATTTGATGGAATCATTGGAACAGGGCAGCAATGAAATCCATGTTGTCCCGGCGATTGGTGAGCAAGCCATGGTCTCTCTTCAGAGAATGTTGGAGTTTAGAGAGCTGCAATTATCGGCTGAAGCAAGTTAGCTATTAGCTTTTTAGAAGTCTTCCATTTTCTTCTCAAGAGCTGCTAGGTCTCTCAATTGTTGGTCTATGATGGCGGTTTGTTTGAAGTCGTGGGTCAACAGTTTTCGAGCGTAACCAAGCTGTTCACGCGCCCGGTCAAATACACCATTCAAAATAAAATATTCAGCTCGCGCTTTGTGTACTCCAGAAATATTGCCTGCCAGTCCTCGCACTTCGGCAAGCTGGAACCAAACATAAGGTGTGTTCGGTCGGCTAATGCTGAGCGCTTCTAAAACGAGCTCGGATTCATGGAAGCGGTTTGCCTTAAGGTAGGTTTCTGCCAGCGAGATCTCAAGGGGGTAACTGTCAGAATGGTACTTTAGAAGACTTTTGGTCTTATCAATAGCGAGTTCGAACTCTTCTTCTTCACGTGTTATTTCGATATCGGCCAGTTGGTAGGCTAGCCTGTTGGGTGATCGCTTGATGAGCTGTCTGAGATGCTTGCGGGCTATTTGATAATCCCCTAGTGCTGTATGCGTTAACACCAATCCGTATTCTGCAGCTTCCCGATTTAAACTACTGCCGGATAATTCGCTTTCAAAGCGGTTGAGTGAGACGCTGGGGTTGTTGTCGATAGCAATTAACGCTCGAGTCCGCATCAGATGGTATTCGATATTGTCCAGGTATTGTTTTTGTGGATACTGGCTGGCGCGGTTTTTGGCATCGGCCACTCGGTTTTCAGTGAGTGGGTGGGTAAGTAAAAATTCGGGTGGCTTGCTGCCAGTGTAGCGAGTTGCCTGTAACATTTGTTCAAACATGCCTGGCATTGCGTTGGGGTCCATTCCCGCCGCACTAAGGGTCTGTATGCCTAGGCGGTCAGCTTCTTGCTCATTTTGTCTGCTATACCGAAGCGCGCTACCCCGACTTGCGGCCTGGGTGGCAGTTAATGCGGCCAGGCCGGCATCGCCACCGACGGTGGCAGCCAATACCAGGCTGGTCAGCATGCCTGCCAGCGTGGCCGTGGTGTTTCTTTTCTGTTCTTCTACTCTGCGGGCAAAATGCCGTTGACTTAAGTGAGCCAGTTCGTGGGCTAAAACAGAGGCGAGTTGGTGTTCAGATTTTGCATATCGGAAAAGGCCCGTGTGTACGCCAATAATGCCACCAGGTACGGCAAATGCGTTCATGGAGCGGTTGTTTATCGCGATTAACTCAAGCCTGCGGTCATTCAGCTCACTTTCGGTGGCCAGTTTGTACAGAAGTTGTTCTAGGTAACTCTTGAGTAACGGATCCTGGTGTTCGTGAATTCGGCTGCGGTACGCTCGAAGCCAGGCTCGGCCTAGTTCGTGTTCCTGTTGTTGGGAAATAATACTGGAGCTGGTGTCGCCCAGTGATGGGAGCTCAATGTTAGCGCTGTGGGCTGGTGCTATAAGCGCAGTAACAGCCAAGGTAGTTAAGGCTAAGCGATTAAGAGATTTAGACAACACGATAAGGTGGTTCCTTGGAATGCAGAATCCTGAGTATTTCTCAGATAGTAACGTAACTCTATGACTGAATTCATGTGTATTAGTGCATTTTCGATTTAAAAACGTTTTGCCCCCTAAAACGTTGACGGCTGTTCTTGATGCGTTGGCACTGATTCCGTAACCTGTTCCCTCAAGGTATTAATGCCTATATTGGAAAAAGCTATGTGGAAAGTACTTGGAAGTTGGGTAAACCGCTACTTTGGCGAAGAGGAGGCCGTGTTGCTGGCTATCCTACTGGTGGTTGCTCTTATAGTTGTGGTGACGATGGGCGAGATTGTAGCGCCCTTTATTGCGGCACTTATTTTTGCTTTTCTTCTTCAGGGTGGCGTTAACCGACTGGCAAAATGGAGGGTGCCACGGTTGGTGGCAGTAACGTTGGTGTTTCTCTTTTTTGTCGGCGTATTTCTAGCGATTTTAATCATCGTCTTTCCTTTGGTCGGTCGTCAGACAGCTAATCTGGCTGGTGAAGTCCCTGCCATGGTTAAGCATTGGCAAAGTGTCTTGTTGTTGCTTCCCGATCAGTACCCACACCTGATATCTGAAGCTCAGCTGAAGGATTTATTGTCACAGGCATCCCGAGAAGTGGGGGGCATGGCAGAACGTTTGGTGAGCTTTTCTGTGAGCACTTTTCCAAGTGTCGTCGCTATGATGGTGTATTTGGTGTTGGTGCCGCTGCTGGTTTTTTTCATGCTAAAAGACAAGGATGAATTATTGGAAATATTGTCGACTCTGCTGCCCCATGAGCGTCCCGTGATGTGGCAAATTTGGCATGAAATGAATGTGCAAATGGCCAATTATGTGCGAGGCAAAGCGATTGAGATACTGGCCGTGGGTTCAGCCAGTTACATTGCGTTTTTAATTATGGGGCTAAATTATGCGGCGTTGCTCGCCTTGTTGGTCGGGTTGTCGGTCGTTATTCCCTACATAGGTGCGGTGGTCGTGACTATTCCTGTAACCGTTGTGGCCTATTTTCAATGGGGCTGGGGTGGCGACCTGTTTTGGCTGGTGATAGTTTACGGCGTTATTCAGGGCTTGGATGGTAATGTGCTAGTGCCCCTGTTGTTTTCCGAAGCGGTGAACCTGCACCCTATTGCTATTATTTTGGCGGTGCTATTTTTTGGTGGCCTGTGGGGATTCTGGGGGGTGTTTTTTGCCATTCCGTTGGCGACGTTGGTAAAAGCACTTTATAACGCATGGCCGAGAACTGATTCAGGGGTTTCGGTGTCCGAGTGATTCGAGAAATTATATTCCATCGACAAACCGTATATTACCAATAGTGAACGGAGTCCCATGAAAAGAGTATCTGTAGCATTTGTTTATTTGTTCATTATTGTCCTTGGTAGTAGCCAGGCATTAGCTGGGCGACCATGTCATGACAACCAGGCGCAGAGTAAGTCGGTTGAGATTGCAAAGAGTGATAATGATTCTTCAGAATATCGTTATCTGCAATTGTCGAATCAACTGCAAGTACTGTTAGTCTCTGATGAGAAGGCCGATAAGGCTGCAGCGGCTTTGGATGTCTTTGTGGGTAGTTCAAATGATCCTGTAGACCGCCAGGGCTTGGCGCATTTCCTTGAGCATATGTTGTTTTTGGGGACAGATCAGTACCCCCTTCCCGATGAGTACCAAGCGTTTATCAGTCAACATGGTGGGCAGCATAATGCCTACACATCGTTTGAGCACACCAACTATTTCTTTGATATCGACCCGGCAAAATTTGAGCCTGCGCTAGATCGCTTCGCTCGTTTTTTTGTTGCCCCCTTGTTCAATGCTGAATACGTAGAGCGTGAAAAAAATGCGGTGCATTCTGAGTACAAGGCGAGAATAAAAAATGACTACCGCCGGCAGTTGAATGTGTTTAGCGAGGTGGTTAATCCGGCACATCCTGCATCAAAATTTAGTGTCGGTAACTTGGATACTCTGGCAGATACAGACAGTAGCCTGGTGCGAGATGATCTGCTCAAATTTTATGGGCAGCATTACTCTGCCAATCGAATGACTCTGGTGGTCTTGGCGCCCAATTCTCTGGATGAGCTTGAGTCGATGGTGACGTCACGATTCGAGGCAGTGGACAACAAAAATGCTGAGCAGCCTGTTCATGGCCAGCCGCTCTTTGAACAGGGGCGGTTGCCTCTGTTGTTATCGCTGCAGCCTGTTCAGGAGTTGAGGGAATTGTCTGTCACAATCCCCTTGCCCGCTGTTTATAAATATTATCGACAAAAGCCCCTCTCCTATCTAGGCAATCTCATTGGTCACGAGGGGGCGGGTAGCTTGCTGTCATTACTGAAGGCACAAGGTTGGGTGGAATCATTGCGTGCCGGTGAGGGGATTGCTGACCGAAGTGGAAGCTCTTTTGATGTCACGGTAGGTCTAACCTCGGATGGCTTCTCGCACTGGCAGCAGGTGCTTGAGCTTATTTTTCAGGAAATAGCGCTGGTTTCTGAGAAGGGGGTTGCCGAGTGGAGGCACAAGGAGCAGGGCGCTTTGGCAGAGATTCAGTTTCGACACAATGAACTGAGTGAGCCTGTTCACCGGGTGAGCCAGTTGGCTAATCAGCTACATAAATACCCTTATCAGGATGTGATGAAGGGCCCTTATCGAATGGATATTTATGATTCGATCCTGATTGACGATATGTTGGCTTTGATGAAGCCAGAAAATGCTTTGGTCACGCTAATGGCGCCAGAGGTGAAAACCGATAAAGTTTCGTCGCTCTACCAAGTGCCTTATAGCGTCACAAAGTTACCTGCCAAGTTACCAAAAGCTTCTCTGGTTGACGCTAGAGAAAAGCTTAAGCTTCCGCGGGTCAATAATTTTGTGCCGGAAAGTTTTTCACTCAATCATCCCGGTAAGGTGGGTGAGCCAGGGGTTCCAGATCTGCTTGTAGATAAGCCGGGTTATCGGCTCTGGAGCTACTCTGATCGTTACTATCAGGTGCCAAAAGCTCAGTTTTATGTGGCCGTGAAAACACCCGCAGTTTCTGATGTCAGGTCAGCGGCAATGACCGACCTGTATTTGCGCCTTGTTCAGGAAACACTGAGTGAATCCAGCTATGCGGCTGCGCTGGCTGGGCTTGGCTATAGTATTAATCGCCGCCCAGATGGTCTTGGTTTTGTTGTCAGTGGTTTTGATAACAAATTGCCCCTGTTGGTGGACTCGGTGGTCGAGGCCTTGTTGGCACCCACCATTACTGATGAGCTCGTGGAACGTCTTAAAGCCGAGCTGATTAGGAACTGGCAAAACAGTAGTAAAGATACGCCATACAAACAACTGATGCGTGAAACAGGGGTGTTACTTAGCATCACAGCTTGGCAGCCAAAGGCTCTGGCTGGTGCGCTGGAAGAATTTGATCTGGCGGCATTCAATCAATTTGTTGGCGGTCTGTTCGACGGCGCATCACTTGAAATACTGGCCAGTGGTAATTTGGCTCAATCTGATGTGGAAAAACTGGCCAAGTCTGTTTCAGGGAAGCTGATACAGGGTAAACCAGAGGCCTGGACTAAACGTGGGGTGCTAAGTGTTTCTTCGGGAGAAAAAATTCATATTCCCATGTCGATCGACCATAAGGATTCCGCCATTCTCCGCTATTACCAAGGGCGGACGGATGGTCTTGAAGATACTGCGAAAATAATGCTTTTGCGGCAATTGATGAAGTCTGAATTCTTTCATCAGTTGAGAACGGAGCAGCAACTTGGTTACGTTGTAGCGATTGTTGATCAGATGATTTCTCGGGTCCCCGGTTTTGGTCTGCTAGTGCAGTCGCCTAATGTTCAGGTTCCCCAGTTGGAGCAAGCTATAGATCAGTTTTTGGTCGATTTTAGTCAGCAGCTCCAGATGATGCCGAAAGAAGTGTTTGAGCGGCACCGTAAGGCCGTCTTGACCCGGTTGAAAGAGAAACCTAAAAGTTTGGCCGAGCAGTCCTCGAGGTTTTGGTCGAGTATCGATCTGCGCGATTACGACTTTACCCAGAGAGAGAAGCTGATTGATGCGGTCTCATTGCTTTCTCTGGGGCAGTTACAGGATAGTTACGACGACCTGATTTCAAAATCTGGTTATTCGTTGCAGCTGGATGGTACTGATGGCTCTGCAATGAATCCGGAAGAGCTTGCCGGTGGGCGCAAGGTTTTTTATCTTCCGGGTAAAAATATGTAATAAAACTATATTTTAGAAAAATATAAATAAACTACTGTTAATCAAATACTTATAATTTATATGTGGTGGTTTATGTAAAAATTAAAGAATATTTCAGTGGTTTTTTGGTTGAAGTTACAGTATTTGTGTAGTTATACTACAACCTGTAGCTGGGGCCTCCGTGTGTAAAAATCGTAATCCTAGGGATGATCTATACTTCTCGAGTGGCTCCTTGTAGATAACTAAAAATAAGTATTAGAGGGTATAGGGTATGCATAAAGATACGGATCCCGTGGAAACCGAAGAATGGCTTGAGTCGCTGGATTCTGTATTAAAGTATCAAGGGGAAGCGAGAACGGCATTTCTGTTGCAGAAGTTGCTGGATCGGGCAACGGCTACCGGAGTCGGTATGCCAAATGCCATCACCTCTCCCTACCGAAACACCATACCTCCCACCCGCGAAAAACGTATGCCAGGCGATTTGTTCATGGAGCGGCGCATCCGTTCCATCATTCGCTGGAATGCGCTGGCTATGGTTATGAGGGCGAATAAAGACCCGGACGAAGGTATCGGTGGTCACATCGCGTCCTTTGCATCTTCTGCCACACTTTATGACATTGGTTTTAATTATTTCTTTCGCGGCGACGAGGGTGACACTCGTGGTGATTTAATTTATTTTCAAGGTCATAGTGCACCGGGCATTTATGCCCGCTCTTATCTTGAGCGCCGTTTTGACGAAGAAGATTTGGATAATTACCGTCGAGAAGTGGGTGGTAAAGGGCTTTCTTCTTATCCCCACCCTTGGCTGATGCCAGACTACTGGCAGTTTCCTACTGTATCTATGGGCTTGGGTCCTCTACAGGCAATCTATCAGGCTCACGTAATGCGCTATCTTTCCGCCCGTGAATTAGTGCCTAGGGGTGATCGTAAAGTTTGGGCCTTCTTGGGCGACGGTGAGTGCGATGAGCCAGAAACATTGGGCGCTATTTCCCTTGCGGGCCGTGAAAATCTTGAAAACCTCGTCTTTGTGGTGAACTGTAACCTGCAGCGACTGGATGGCCCTGTGCGTGGCAACGGAAAAATTATCCAGGAGCTCGAAGGTGTATTTCGTGGCGCTGGCTGGAATGTCATCAAGGTGGTGTGGGGACGTTTGTGGGATCCATTACTGGCAAAAGATAAGAATGGATTGCTGCAGAAGCGCATGGACGAAGCCTGTGATGGCGATTATCAAAACTATAAGCACAATGGTGGTGCTTATACGAGGGAGCATTTCTTTGGTTCATCTCCCGAGCTGAAAGAGTTGGTTGCCGATTTAAGTGATAAGGACATCATGTACCTTAATCGGGGAGGTCATGACCCCTATAAGGTTTATGCCGCATACGCAGAAGCTATGGCGCACAAAGGCCAGCCTACCGTTATTCTGGCTAAAACAGTGAAGGGCTATGGTATGGGGTTGGGTGCCGGTGAGGCAGCTAATGATACCCACTCCATCAAGAAGCTTGATTTAGAAAGTCTTAAGCATTTTAGGGATCGTTTCGGTATTCCTGTGGCCGATGATCAGCTTGCCGAAGTGCCGTATTACCGTCCACCTGAAGATAGTCCGGAAATGGCTTATATGAATAAGCGCAGGTCATCTTTGGGTGGGCCGTTGCCTTCCCGTCGCGCTAGTTTTGAGCCACTTGAAATCATGCCGCTGTCGAATTTTGGCAAGCTGCTGGAAAGCAGTGGGGAGCGTAAAATCTCGACCACCATGGCGTTTGTTCGACAGTTGGGCATGCTGCTAAAGGATAAGAGCATTGGTCAACGTGTGGTGCCCATCGTTCCCGATGAAGCGCGTACCTTTGGGATGGAAGGGATGTTTCGCCAGCTGGGAATTTACTCCTCTGCTGGTCAGAAATATGTGCCTCAGGATCATGATCAGATCATGTATTACAAAGAGGACAAGAAAGGGCAAATTCTTGAAGAGGGTATCAGTGAGGCGGGGGCCATGTCTGCCTGGATGGCGCTGGCGACCTCCTACAGTAACAACCATTTTCCCATGATCCCGGTGTATATCTACTACTCCATGTTTGGCTTTCAGCGCATCGGTGACTTGGCTTGGGCCGCTGGTGATATGCAAGCGCGGGGCTTTTTAATTGGGGCGACCGCTGGCAGAACGACTCTCAATGGCGAGGGGCTTCAGCACCAGGATGGGCATAGCCATTTGTTGGCTAATACCATACCCAATTGTAGAACTTATGATCCAGCCTATGCCTACGAAGTGGTGGTCATTGTTCAAAATGGTCTGAAGGTGATGTTTGAAGAGCAGGAAAACTGTTTTTATTACCTCACCACCATGAACGAAAACTATCAGCAGCCTGCAATGCCGGAAGTGGACGGTGTTGAGGAAGGAATTATTAAGGGCATGTACCTGTTTGAAGAGGGCGGTGATGCTGACCTTAAAGTCCAGTTGATGGGCGCGGGAAGCATTCTCAATGAAGTGCGTGCCGCATCGGTCATCCTTAAAGAAAAATATGATGTGTCGGCGGATATCTGGAGTTTAACCAGTATCAATCAGCTTGCCCGTGACGGCCAGAGCGTCGATCGTTGGAATATGCTGCACCCAGAAGCTGAACCAAAAATTCCCTATATCACTGAGTTGCTGACCGGCCGTCAGGGGCCGGTGGTGGTGGCCACTGACTACGTTAAAACCTACTCTGAACAGTTAAGGGGTTATATCCCATCCGATTACCATGTTCTGGGAACCGATGGTTTTGGCCGAAGCGATAGCCGGGAAAACCTCCGCCACTTTTTTGAAGTGAATCGCTATTTTGTGGTTGTAGCCGCTCTAAAGTCCTTGGCAGACCAGGGCAAGATCGAGAAGTCTGTGGTGTCCAAGGCAATTGCCGATTTTGGATTAAGCCCGGAAAAAACTAATCCGCTGTATTGTTGAGACGAGAATAAATAGTGACCACTGAAATTATCCAAGTACCCGACCTCGGCGGAGCCGAGACAGTGGAAGTCATCGAGTTATGTGTGGCTCCTGGTGATGTTGTAGAGCTAGAGCAATCTTTGATTGTGCTGGAATCAGATAAAGCCACGATGGATGTCCCCAGTCCGAAAAGCGGGATCGTAAAGTCCGTGATCGTAAAGGAAGGGGATACCGTTAGTGAGGGTTCAGAGATTATTGAACTCGAACTGGCTGACGGTGAATCCGAGACTGCGGCGGAGGTTCCTCAAGAGGTTGCTCAAGACGCACCTTTGGAAGATGTGGGTTCTGATACTGAAAGCAGCAAACCTGAGCCTGAAGTCGACTTGCCACCTGCTGGCGCGGCTGTTGAGCAGGCAGTCAATTTGCCGGATATCGGTACCACTGATGCCGTCGAAGTATTAGAAGTCGTGGTCTCGGTGGGCGATCGTCTTTCAGAAGGCGATAGCCTTTTGGTGGTGGAGGGTGATAAGGCGACAATGGACATCCCTGCCCCTTTCGAGGGTGAAGTATTGGAAGTCCTGGTCAAAGAGGGCGATAAGATTGTCACTGGCGATGGCATCGCTCGGATGCTGGGTGCAGTTGAGGCTCAGCTTGATGCGCCTGTCGCAGAACCAGTCTCTGACGTGTCCTCATCATCAACCAGTACGCCTGATTCAGTGTCGCCAGAGGTGGTTGAAAGTACCGTTGAATTGGCACAATCGGTGGATCTCAATGTGGGTTCTGACGTTTATGCCGGCCCTGCATCCCGGGCTCTGGCAAGGGAGTTAGGTGTCGATCTGAGTAAGGTGTCGGGCACGGGGCCCAGGGGGCGTATTCTCAAAGAAGATCTTCATGCGTATGTTAAGAATGCAGTAGCAACAGCTGAGTCGAGTCCTAAAGGGGCCGCTGTGGGCTCGGGCATTCCCGTTGTGCAAGATGTAGATTTCAGCAAGTTTGGCGAGATTGAAACGATTTCACTAAACAAGATACAAAAGTTGACCTCCCAAAACATGCAGCGCAGCTGGCTTAATGTTCCTCATGTCACCCAATTCGATGAGGCCGATATTACTGATCTCGAGGAGTTTAGGAAGTCCCTGAAGGCTGAGGCAGAAAAGCGTGGGACTCGTTTGACCCCCCTGCCATTTCTGCTAAAGGCCTGTGCTAATGCGCTGGTGGCTAATCCTGAATTCAATCGCTCTATCACCAGCGATGGTGAGAGTTTTATACAAAAAAAATATGTACACATCGGTATCGCGGTGGATACCCCTCGCGGGCTGGTGGTGCCGGTAATCCGCGATGTGGATACCAAGGGTTTGTGGCAACTGGCCAGCGAGGTCAATGACATGGCGATTAAAGCGCGCGATGGCAAGCTGTCCTCCGCTGAAATGCAAGGGGGCTGTTTCACCATATCGAGTCTGGGCGCTATTGGTGGCAATGGTTTTACGCCTATCGTGAATACCCCTGAGGTCGCAATACTGGGCGTTTCCAAATCCCAGGTGAAGCCTGTTTGGAATGGTTCCGAGTTCATGCCACGCATGATGTTGCCGCTTAGTGTGTCCTATGACCATCGTGTTATAAACGGCGCGGTTTGCGGTCGATTTTTTACCTTCCTGGTTAGTGAGCTAAGTGATACGAGGCGGCTGGCGTTATAAGCGCCGTTTAGCGTAGGGCTTGGCGCTCATTTTAACGCTGAGTTTAAGTCATCGGCCCGTTTGTCCTGTGACGCCACACTTTTCAATTCCTGAGGAAGTAAGCCGGTTTTTAATAGCGGGTTTGCTTCTGCCGGGTGTTATGGGCTTTTTTATTTTCTGCTCACAACAAATTCTCTAGGTCTTGTTCGGCAGCTCTTGTCGGGGCGCTAACAGGCGGCTATCAATATCACCTTTTGTTCTATTGGGAGCATTCTTTAATAGCTTTTGCTTGCGGTGGGCATAAGGAACCATTCTGCAGCTTGCCGTGCCTAAGTCTATACGTCTATATATGAATAAACAGGTGCTCTTTTTAGCGGTAAGCAGTTAAGTAACTTAGGTCGGTAATTAGCGTAGGTTAGAGATATGAGAGGCGATGCGAGAAATAAAATGGGTTGTGCCGTGGTGGCAGTCTGGTTGTTGCTTGTTGTAAGCCCTCAGGTTTTGGCTGAATCGGTTGTGGCCGAGGCTGATTTAAAGGCGATTCAATTGGTTATTGATGGTCAGATTTTAGCGTTTAAATCAGACGATTATAATGCGGCATATGCATTCGCGGCACCCAATGTGAAGCAGGCGTTTCCCACCGTTGATATTTTTATCAACATGGTAAAAAGCGGCTATGAGCCACTTTATCGGCCGGCATCCTATTTTTTTGGTAGAAGTATGTTGTCTGAAGGTGAGGTCTATCAAGAGTTGATCATTTCAGATGCAACGCGTCAGTTATGGCAGGTGATCTATACCCTGAATCAGCAGCAAGACCAAAGCTGGAAAGTGTCTAATGTTCTTATGTATCCCTATCAGGGAACGTCGGCTTAATGGGGTCTGTGTAACGTGAATCAGGGGGCTAAATTGCCCCCTGATTCGTTTCCATTTAATCTAATTGGATTGGATTATTTGCTGCGGCTGCTCTTGCGTGGAGTGGCAGGTTTTTTACCACGAGGCTTACTCTCGGTAGAGCGTTTTTTTGGATTGCCGGCCTCGACAAGGCTGAGCTTCATCGGTTGTTGGCAAACTCGGACCTTGTTTCTCAGGTGATTGAAAATTTCCTTCGGCATCCCCTCGGGAAGATCCACGGTGCTATGATCGTCGTCCAGTTTAATGCGGCCAATATTTTTGCTTTCGATGCCGGCTTCATTGGCAATGGCGCCAACAATGTCCTTCGGCATCACGCCATGATTTTTGCCCACTTCCATTCGGTAGGTAACCATTTCAATGTCGTCGAGGTGTTTGTTGTCGCGGCGTGGACGGCTAGCTTGTTCTTTTCTTCCGCCTCTCTCGCGCTTATCACCACGTTCAGGTCTATCCCTGCGCTCTGATCTATCTCTGCCCCTGCCACCCGTTTCCAGTGGGGCAAGTTTAGGGAATAAAGGTCTTTCCTGTTGCATCTGGTAAGTGAGTGCCGCGGCAATGTCGGTCATCGAAACACCGTTATCTTCGGCAAGCTTTTCCAGTAAGCCTCGGAATTGATACAGTTTGCCTGTTTCGATGTCTTCCAGAATGCGGCTCTGAAACTGCTGTACGCGTTGATCGCTGACCTGTGCGCCAGTGGGCAGCTCCATGACAGTGATTTTCTGGCGGGTAGACTGTTCAATAGAGCGAAGTAGCCGGCTTTCTTTGGGTGCAACGAAGAGAATAGCTTGTCCTTCGCGACCCGCACGGCCAGTACGGCCAATACGGTGTACATAGGCTTCGTTGTCGTAAGGGATGTCGTAGTTCACCACGTGACTGATGCGTTCAACATCAAGGCCTCGAGCTGCAACATCAGTGGCCACGACGATGTCTATTTGACCTTTCTTGAGGCGGTTAACGGTTCGCTCACGCAATGTTTGGCTGAGATCGCCATTGAGTGCCGCCGCTGAGAACCCACGGGCTTCGAGCTTTTCGGCGACTTCAGCGGTAGCCGACTTTGTGCGGACAAAGATGATCATGCCGTCGAATTCTTCCACTTCGAGAATCCGTGTCAGGGCATCCATCTTTTGATGGCCTTTCACCGTCAGGTAACGCTGGGTAATACGTTCAACCGTTTTGGTCTTGGCTTCAATGCTGACTTCTTTAGCATCGCCCAGATATTTTTTAACCACTCTGCGAATGGCGGGTGGCATGGTGGCAGAGAATAGTGCGCGCTGACAGGTGTCAGGGGTCTCTGCCAGAATAGTTTCCACATCGTCGATAAAGCCCATGCGTAGCATTTCATCGGCTTCGTCTAGTACCAGCCCGTTGAGCTCATTGAGCTTCAGGCTGCGGCGCCGAATATGATCGAGAATTCGTCCGGGGGTGCCGACAATAACCTGCGCGCCACGCTCCAGGCCGCGAAGTTGTCCACGCATATCGGTTCCACCATAGATCGGCAGCACATGAAACCCTTTCAGGTTTCTGGCGTAGGTTTGAAAGGCTTCAGCCACCTGAATAGCCAGTTCGCGAGTTGGGGTCAGTACTAAAATCTGTGGTGTCTTTTGTGCACTGTTAATACGGCTCAACAGGGGTAGCGCAAATGCCGCGGTTTTACCGGTACCTGTTTGAGCTACGCCAAGCAGGTTTTCTCCGTTCAGGAGTATCGGAATACTTTGTGCCTGAATTGGTGAGGGCTGTTCATACCCCAGTTGTTGAACGGCTTTAAGCACCGGACTGGTGATGCCTAGTGATTCAAAATCGGGGGATGACATAGGGGGGAGACCTGTTTGCTTGGAGATGGATAGAATTAGGGGGGCGAAGTATACGCGTATCACCCTGAAATAGAAAGAATTATTAGTGATATACACCCCGTGGTTACTGCTAATTTCAGGGTGGTTGTACGGCCTTTTAGGCTCCTTTTTTTGCCAGCATTCGATCCAGTACATTGGCAAATTGTTGGCGCTCGGTATTGCTCATGCTGGGGGGGCCACCGCGAACCTCTCCAATGGTGCGAAGTTCTTCCATCAGGTTGCGCATTGCCAGCCGTTGTCGAATGTTAGCTTGGGTAAAGTGTTCACCTCTGGGGCTGATGACTTCAGTGCCTTTTTCTATCGCTTCGGCTGCCAGCGGAATATCTGCGGTAATGACCACATCCCCAGGGTCGGCCTGTTGGACAATGTAGTTGTCTGCTACATCAAACCCGCTTTCTACCTGAGTCGCTTTGATCAGCGGAGAGGAGGGCACCTGAATTCGGTGGTTGGCCACCAGCGTGAGCTGCACTTTACAGCGTTGAGCGGCTCGAAACAGAATTTCCTTAATCGGGTTGGGACAGGCGTCGGCATCTACCCAGATATGCATTTATGTTTCTCACTTTTGTTCGTGTCGATCACAGTTTACAAAATGTAGGTCAAGGTCAGCTGAGTGATTAGGCTAATCAGTAAAATCCCCGCAAGGTTAAGCCAAAAACCTGCCTTTGCCAT
>Ga0209121_10000847_pt1 | contig 32750 bp, 28 predicted proteins | sample Cruoilmetagenom3_FD_187292 | JGI IMG/M metagenome (GOLD analysis project Ga0209121, IMG submission 187292) | Oil polluted marine microbial communities from Coal Oil Point, Santa Barbara, California, USA - Sample 3 (SPAdes) (version 2) | ecosystem: Environmental > Aquatic > Marine > Oil seeps ... | reverse complement strand
TGATTACTTATTCAAGTCAGATGTGATTAATGGATTAGAAGATATTTTTTTAGATACGAATAATCAAGCTCATTTAGTAGGACATGATGCCTTAAAATATAAGAGCATCCTAAAAATACACGAATTTAGAAAAGAAAACAATTATAACATTCTTCTAAAGTTTTTTTATCATTACTATCAACAATTAAATATATCAGAAGAGCTGCGGTTTAAACAACCAATAATCATTATTACTCCATTTTACAAATCAGAGTTAGAAAAAACCAAGCTTCAAGAAATTTATTTCAACTTGTTGAAATTCCCTTATCTTCTATTTTTATCGGAGAGCCAGGCAATTTTATCCACTTTACAGAAATCCAGTGGCGTAATCGTTAATATCGGAGAATCTAATACGTATATCTCCACAATCTTTCACGGATTTACTAACATAATGGCGCGTGATATGTTTCCAATTACAGGAAAAGATTTAACTAGCTATCTTCTTAATTTAATTTTAAGTAAAATCGGCGCTAGCAAAAACATTTATCTTGATAAGGCAATCGCAAAAGAGATTAAAGAACGATTGTCTTTATGTATATTAGATCCTACTGGAGAAAAGAAAAGAGTAAAAGAAGGATTAACCAAATACGATCGGATAGTAGATTTACCAGATGGTACTAAGCTAAAATTAAACTCAGAACGGTTTTTACTATCAGAACCTTTATTTGATCCGAAGATCATTCATGTTGATTATATTGGTCTAGCTGAGGCTATTTCTAAAGTAATAAAGACATGGGATAGAGAAAACTGGGAAGAACTTCTTTCAAATGTTATCCTCTCGGGGGGAAGTAGCTTAATATCTGGTTTGAGTGAAAGATTAAAAGTAGAATTGCAGAAATACTTCTCGGAAAAGCTAAAAAATAAAATCAAAGTAGTGGCAGCCTCAGGAAGGGAAAACATGGGCTGGATAGGGGCTTCAGTTCTTTATTCGAAAGATAAGTTAAAAAAAGGATGGTTAGATAACCCTAATCTTCAAGATTCTAATCAAAAACAAAATGATCAAACGAGCTCTTAAAATATTAATTAAAATAATTAGTGTAAATGGTTTCAATGTCTATTAACTTAAAATTAAAATCAAATTTCTTAAAGGATTTTCAACAAAGAATAATACAAGGAAGAAGATTATTGCAATCAGCTAATCATTTATGGGCTGATCGCTTATTAACTGATTTATATTTTGAGATTGAAAAAACAAATTGGCTCGATATTCAGAAAAAACACCAATTAACCATGATAATTTCAAATTCATGGTGGATATACATCAATTCCTTGACGCGTAAAACTGACGAGGGGACCGAAGTAGATGTTATTAGATATATAGACGCTTATCGAAGATTTTTCTCGTTTTTATCAAAATTAGATGATTTCTATCTTTTCAATAATTTTGTCACCAACTTATTGAAATCGTTTATTACAATGGACGAGTTATCTCAAATGGGTATAACTAAATTTATAAACTCTTTCTGTGTTAAGGTGACTGAAAGGAAGGAGTATATTAAACTAATTGAATTACAAATAGTTTTAATGTATTTAAGAAAATCCGTTATCCCACAGGAATATTTTCATTTAAGTATGGAAGTTTTAGGCAGAACAATATTTAAACTAGAACCTGGGAAAAGAGCTTTGTTTCTTTATATTTTTATAGAAAATGTTAATCTAAATTATCAACTCATAGATAACTCCGAAGATTTCGTTAAAAATATGAAAAGTATATTAGTAAATCGGATTCCAGGATATTTAAAAAATGAATTTAGTAATTTAAGTAAAATCTCTATAAATAGTAGAAATTTTAATACTGTTTTAATAGAATTAGAGGAATTAATCTATTATTTAAACGATATTGGAGAATACGCCTGGATAATCATTATCATCAAAAATTTATTTTCAAAAATTCGCGAATTTCAATCCTACGGCGACGCAGTTACATATATTAGAAAATTCATAAGTTTCGCAATTTCAAGGAATAGATTTGAAATAGCTTTTGATATCTATGACTATTTGGAAGATCTATTTATGTACCAAACGGATCTTGGATACGATAATATATTAATTGAATTATGGGTTGAGGCTTCCAAAAAATTCGTAGAAATGAAAGAGAAAAAATATCTATTGCAATCTCTTGAAAAGTTGAACACTCACCTGAAAATACCTCAAAATAACGCTCAAATATATCATTATTTTTACACTTGTAATTTCTTATGGAAATTTAAGTCAATTTTTTTCTCGTTAGAGCAGAAAGATTTCTGGAGAATGATGTTCTACCGTGCTTTATACGAGGAAAATGATTTCAATCTCGCTCAAAAAATATTACCGTACTTGGAAAAGAATTTGAGAGCGTTGATTACCGATCCGCTTTTACTATACAACGAAACAAAATCATTTAAAAGAGATATCTATTCTTTTGGAGAAGATGATCTTTTTTTTATGGAATTTGAAGAAGGATTTATAATAAAGCAAATGATATTTAGGATAAATACCGAAGGGTCAATATCTATTCGAATGATTTCTCAAGAAAATAAAATAGTTGAAGGAAAGATAATTGACGAATATTGGAATGATGCTCATATTCTTGACATTTACAATGATATCTTCTCTGATAACCTAGATAAAAAGTACGACTTTACATTAAATGAATTTGGTCGATTGTTATATGTTTTTCTTCCTAATAAAATTAGAACTTTTTTTAAACAATTTGAGATAAAGGCTTTAAATTTTACTCCCGAAATCTATTTTATTTTAGACGATATGACCATCCCTTTCGATTTAATTTACGATAAAAGCTTTTTCTTATTAAAATATTCCATCAGTTACATAATTGGAGAGCCTCCATTAGGAGGTATAATTTTTGGTCGTGAGACTGAAGAAAATAAAGAAGGTTTAAAGGTCCAGAATAAATTTAATGTACTTATAATAGAAAGTATTAATAATTCAGGGCCCGTTAGATGGAATGATAAGCTTAAATCTAAAGAGTTAATATTTCCATTTGAAGCTGGAATAAATGAATTTAATTACATTACAGAATTTTTTAACAGTCGAGAAGAAATAAGCCAAATTACCGTTTTAACAGGACTTAACTCGACTCGAGAAAATATTTTATCACATATAACTAGAGGAGCGAACCATATAATCCATTTTGTAGGGAATATCTTTTACTCCAAATGGAATCCTTGTGATAGTTTTTTTCTGACTAACGACAACAAAATCGTTACGTTTAACGATATCAACAATTCAATACAAGAGAATAAAGTTAGTAATAATCCTTTCTTGTTTTTCAACTCTCAAATATATGATGTTGAAGGACAGAAGATAAAAAACGCTTCAAATACTTTCGGAGAAATTGTAGAACATTTTGATTACGATAAAATTATAGGTATTATATCGAGAATTTATCCTATTTTTGACGATGAAACCGAAGAAATAATCGCAAATTTTTACGTTAATTTGTTCAGTTATCGGAGCCAAGGTGTTTCGCTCTTGAAAGCTCGCCAAGCATGTATGGCAAATAAAATGACTAAACTCGTGGAACAAAACTTTAAAGATTTATCTGCTGAGGAGGGTACTAAAAGCATTGATTTAGAAAGTTCCTTAGCAATTTCTAGTTTCATTATCTTCGGTAAGCCTTGGAAGAAATTAAGTTAAAGTACTATATTTAATTATTCATATTAAAAATTAAAATTATATAAGATTAGTTGATAGATTTGTCTGATAGAATTATTGAACTCCGGGTTGATAACGACCGTCTTAGAAGAGAAGTTCAAAACTTAGAGAGTAAGGTTTTATCGCTAGTAGGAATGATAAATTTGGAGTCTTCAGGGGGTCCTGAGGGTAAGAATATACTTAACGAGCGTTTAATTAATCTAATTACCTCGACAAAACAACAGTTAAATATTGTATCGCCTAAAATCGATAGATTCTACGCTAATGAGGTAAAGAAGTTAACGCAGAAAGGAATTCCAATTTTAGTAATTACTAACGATAGAGGTAGCATACCAAAAGCTTTTCAAGAAATATACGACGACCTAAAAGTAACTTCTGGAGTAAGTATTATAAACAATCCGAACGTTAGGTATTTGTTAGTTTTCAATTCTGAAGAAGCTATTTACTCGGGTGGTTCATTAGTTAAGGAAGAACTTGAAAAATCGATTTTAATTATTACAATAATTAAGGAAGCTGCTAAGTTGAGAAAAATAGCAGAAATTTTTAGCTTAATGTTGCCGTCATTTATGCGTAAGTAAATAAACTTTTATTTTATCTATTATTAATTTATCAGCATTTTTCGGTGATATTAATCTCTAAGTCAGAAATATGTAAAAATTTTGTTAGAGATGACAGAAAACACAGTAGGCAAAAAAATACGAAAGAAGGAAAGAATTGAAGCTCCATTTTTAGAGCAAAAGATAGATAACAACTCTAATTCTGAAGATATATTTGATTGGGATTTTATACTTGATAGAGAATGGTTGAGAACGAAAAAGTAAAAAAAATAATTGATTCAAAAAAAATTTCTGAACTATTTGGAATAGGTTCAGATATTTATAACGAGATCACTAATTTTCTTGAAAAACAAGCGAAATTAGACGAATTAGAGTTCCAAAAAAAATATCGGCTTTGGAAATCGATTTTTAAGCTCATTTATGGCAAAGATATTGATCATTCTCTTTTTCTGAAACATTCCTACTTCGCATTAATTCTAAAACTTTTAGTAGTGAGAGAATTAAACGCTCAAGGAAAAGAGAATCTTAAAGAATTTTATCAAGATCATAACTTGAGTGAATTAAAATATTTCTTTTGTCCAGATCTCAAAAAAGATGTTATTAACAAGATACACCTAATATTAAAAGATTCTCGTTTTGCTTATCATGATCTCTTCCAAAAATTGTATCAGCAAGTTTTCTTTATTATAACAAGGCACAAATTAGGAGAATTCTATACTCCACCTGAACTTGCTAAAGAAATGATTGACGATTCATACGAAATGGGAGCAAAGACTTTAGATCCATCGTGCGGTTCAGGTGGTTTTTTAATAGAGATCATTATTAAAATCCTCAATTCCAACATTAAAAAAAATGTAAAATTTGATGCGATTGAAAATATTTACGGCTTTGATATTAACCTATTAGCAACCTTGACAGCTAAGGTAAATATATTATTGTTACTTTTCGATCATTACGATGCAGAAAACGATAAACTCCCCAAAATAAATATTTTTCTAATAGACGCTCTTTTTCCCGACCAGAACAAAAAAGAAATAAAGGTAAGTTTATCGGAGCTTTATCATTCGTTTGACTTAATTATTGGAAACCCTCCGTGGTTAACTTACAAAGACATTGTCAATAAGGAGTACCAAATAAAGATTAGAACGCTATCTGAAACGTTAGGAATTAAGCCCCAAAGTCAATACATCACCCACATTGAACTAGCAGCAGTTTTTTTTTACGCGATCCCTATAGCATTCTTAAAAATTGGAGGAAGTATATTCTTTGTTCTTACTAAGAGCATTTTAAACGGAGATCATTGCTATAAGTTCCGCGCGTTTTCAGTTTTTAATAAGATTGAAATATGGGATTTTCCTAACAATTATTTCTTTAACGTAGAGCATATCTGTCTAAAAGCAAAATATATCGGTAGAAGTTCGGAAATTCCAATTTCCGAAAAATATCCAATTAAGACTAAAATTTACGATAGCGCTCTTGAAATTCAACGAGCAACAACTTACTCTAGCTTAGCATTCGACGAGAAGGGAGCAAAAATTATTTTACCCGAACAAGATCTAAAGTTCTTAAATACGCTTTCAGAAAGTCAATACAGACGTAAATTCCTTCAAGGGGCGACTTTGGTACCTCGAGCGCTTGTCTTTTTTAAAATAGATGAGGAAAATGAAAAATTTCTACAAATCTCTTCCGATCCTGAAGTTAAATTACGCGCTAAGAAAAATTGGAGGTATTCTTTTCAAAATAAAAAAATTGAAAGCAAATTCAATTTTAAGGCTTTTTTAAACAAAGATCTAATACCATTCGGTATAAAGCGATTTAAACGCGTTTTTTTGCCAATTAACGAAAATTTTGAATTTGACGAGACCTTCCTTCGGAATAATCCAAGAGCTTTAGAGTTTTACAATGAGCTTAATGAATTTTATAGAGAAAACAAGGTAGAAACGAGCGAGATCGATAATCTATTCTCAAACTTGAATTATTGGAATAAATTAACCAAACAAATTAATAACAAACAATATATCGTCGTATACAACGCAAGTGGTTCCCGTCTGAAATCGGCAGTTATCGATAACGAAGAAAAGGAAATAATAATTTGTTCAGAAAATTACTACTATTCCACCGATTCACAAAACGAAGCGCATTATCTATCGGCAATTTTCAACTCTCCAATACTTTCGAAAAACATTAAGCTCATAAAATCGAGTAGGCACATTCATAAAAGACCTTTCTCTTTTCCAATACCATTATACAACGACAAGAATGAACTCCATAAAAAATTAGCAAAAAAAAGCCAGAAATATCATACCGTAGTACAAGATTTAGTATTCAACAACCCAAAAATAACTCCTGAGAAGGTTAGAACCTTTATCTACCAAAAGCTAATGAAACTGGATAGTTTGACTAAAGAAGTTGTTTTTAAGAGTTAATTGTAAATTAAATTAATTCTATATACCATTTTTATCGAAAATTAGAATTTTAGAAAAGTTTATCTTTCATAAATAATTTAAATACTTGATTTAGAGTGAGAAAAGAAAGATTTTTTTAGTGAACAAATAAATTGAACTTTACAGAATTAGGAATTAACGAACATAACGCTAACGCGTTAAAAAAAGTTAACATAAATAAACCCACGCCTGTCCAACAAAAAGCTATACCTCTAATCTTAAAGGGTCAAAACATTATGGCTCAAGCGAGAACGGGTAGTGGCAAAACTTTAGCTTTTATACTTCCAATTATCGAAAACCTTAAATTTACGCGTAATGAAGCTTTAATCTTGGTCCCAACGAGAGAGTTAGCAAACCAAATATACGAAGTCGTTAGAGACTTGGGAGATTCAAGAGTAAAAGCATTTCCGATTTATGGCGGTGTTTCTATAAATAATCAAATAAATAAACTAGAAAACGGCATAAATATTATCATCGGAACTCCAGGAAGAATAATTGATTTGTACAAAAGAAGAAAGTTAAGATTAAATGAAATTAGGTTTGTTGTTGTTGATGAAGCTGATAGAATGTTTGACATGGGTTTCACTCCAGATGTGAAATACATTTTAAATCAAATACATTCAGAATACCAATTCATGCTCTTCTCTGCAACTTTTGATAACAGAATCAGAGAATTAGTGAAACAATATTCGAAAAATAGTTTCGAATTTTTAAATTTAAGCAGAGATAATTTGACTGTTGGAAATACAAAACAATTCTATTATCTGATTGACAGATATGGAGATAAACTAAAAACTTTCCTTAAAATACTAAGGAGAGAAAAACCAGATCACCTTCTAGTCTTCGTGAACACGAAAAGAACTGCGGCTTGGTTAGTCAAGAGGTTAAAATCGTTAGATAATTTCATATATAAAGTGGATCTCATTTCTGGAGACTTGTCTCAATATCAAAGAGAAAAGATTTTAAAAGCTTTTAAAACGCATAAAATTAACCTACTCATTGCTACAGATGTTGCAGCTAGAGGTTTGGATATCAATAACATTTCGCATGTTTTCAATTACGACATTCCAAAATACCCAGAGAATTACGTTCATCGAATAGGGAGGACTTCTCGCATGAATAAACGCGGAGTTGCAATTACACTCTGTTTAAAAGACGAATACGAATATCTTTGTCACATCGAAGGATTGATCGATAAGGAAATTAAGGAAAAAACCATATACACTCAACAAAATACTCAATATCATAACCCCTTTTACTAAAGCTAAATTTGAACGTATAATTTGAAAGAACTTCAAATTTTATTCGTAATATTTGGATACTAGAATTAATTACATTAGGTTAAAATTAATTGAATTATTAATAATAGCAAAGTTTTTGATTTGCGAAATTTAATATATATTAATTATTATTAGTTCTATAATTCTATAAAATCAAACTGGATTTTTTTATTATAATTGAGGTTTTAATCAATGCCAAGTAGACGAGGAGATGGAACGCTAGTTTTTAAGATTTGTTTTTACGGTCCTTCGCTCGGCGGAAAAACTACCGCATTAGAATGGGTTTACCATCGTGAAGGATTAGCTAGCGGGGACATGCAACAAATTCAGGACCCTACTGGACGAACTTTATTTTTTGATAGGGTAGTTGCAAGAGTATCTAATGTAGTCTTTCAGGTTTACACTGTAGCAGGGCAAAGGCGACATAAATTCCAACGCCAGACCGTTCTGAAGGGTACCGATGCTGTGATCTTTACTTTTGATTCCCTAATTGACCAATTTCAAGAAAATATCTGGTCTTTAAAAGAGCTATTGAAGTTTTACGGTGATAAATTAATTCCACCAGCCCCATTTGACCCCCCAGAAGTACCTCTGGTAGTGTTAGCCAATAAGAGAGATCTTGAAGACATCGTTGAGATATCAAAAATTAGACAGGTTTTAGATACCGCCAAGATGGACCACACCTTGATTTACGAAACTATAGCTATTACGGGAGTTAACGTAAAAAGAGCATTTGTATATGCCGCCAGACAAGCTGTGCTTAACCACTACAAAAAATTAAGTGGTAAGGCTATGGAAAGCCCATAAACAAGCGATTTTATAAGTTTTTATTTCTAATTTTATAATTGGTTTATACTAAACATTTCTAGGATCGATGAGTGTTATGTGTGGTAATTTCTGGTAATCTTTATCTGTTCCTATGATAATTGAATCAAGAAACATTGAACTTGCCACATGTAAAGAATCAAAATATGATAGTTGGAATTTATCTCTTAATTTAATAGAAGTAACGATTATTTTCGAATCTAATGGGATTTCTCCGAGATTATTAATATTTTGGAAAAACACAATCTCTTTAAGAATTTTATTTCCATCGACTCCTTTGCTTTTTAATATGAGCTGGTATTCTAAATATGCACTTGAAGGAATATGAACATTCCTTAGTTTATTAGAATCAATCGCTTTGAATATTTTTTCAGAAGTAGTATGTAGTTTATCCTTAACCGATACTAATGCTATCATTAGATCTAATTCGATTAAGGGGATTTATTATTCACCTTATCTACTAACAGTTTATCAGCTTTATGTTCTAATTCTTCATATACTAAACTATCATCGTTATGACATCCTGTTAAAAATTTAAGAGGATCGTGTATAATTATTAATTCTGATTCGTTTTTTTCAGTAAGAATCCAATAAATTTTATCTCCCTTTTTAATATTGAGCTTCTTTCTAATCTCTTTAGGAATAGTTGTTAAACCTTTCGCGCTAACTGTAGATGTTGCTTTAATTTTAAACACCAATAATAAACTTTAATACCTAATAAAGAAATGGATTCTTAGTAATTTAAATTTTTCTTAGATTTTTTTTTACAAATAAATAATTTCTGGTTCTATTTTATTCTTAGATATTCTTAAATAACCGTATGAGCTAATTACCGTAAATTTATTATCGATAGGAGTTGTTGTTCCTGGGTTTAAAAATAATATATCGTGGTGTATCTCATTAACTGGCCTATGAGTATGGCCAAAAATCACAATGTTATAATCAGAGTTCAGCAAGTCTAATTTTTTAATTAATCGTTTAACGATTATATTTGGACCGCCCATCCCATGTAGCATTAATATTTTATGACCGAATAATTCAAATTCTTGTTTTTCAGGAAGCGTTACTTTTAGTTTTGAGTCAAAATCCATGTTGCCGAGAACCGCAATTACTTTTTTTTGACCAAAAGTATTGATAAGAGCTTCGTATACTTTATAGGATACGAAATCCCCCATATGAAATACGTAATCCACATTCCTTTTCTTAAAATCATCAATAATAACCTGTGGAATTTCATTAGTTCTTTGGGGAATGTGTGTGTCAGACAATAGACCTATCAACAATTCTTCTTTATCAGTTTCTAACATATTTTCAACCTATTATTTAACATCCTAAAATTGATCTTTTTTCTATTCTTCTTGAGAGTCTTGCTTTCTCATTCTAAATTTAACGACTTTAAGCGCAAAGTTAACGATTTCTTCTACGGTGTTCCATCGTCCTTCGTCAAGTTTTTCTTTTATCCAATAAAATAGATCTTGTTCAATTGGAACAGCCGTGTATATGGGTTGCGATAACTGTGCTTCTTGAGAATGAGCTTTATTCATAAGCCAAGAGATTACATTTGAAATTAATTTAAAGTTGTCAGCAGCGTGAATACCGTATGAATCGTGGAAGCCAGAAAAAAGAGACAAGTTCCCTATGGCTACGATTTTTCCCATACTATGATGTCCGATTGCGATTATTGGTAAATTTTTAACAGGTTCATCAACCCATTCTTCTCCATCAAAAAATTTGTGCCAAGCAGATTCTTCAGATGAGAACGCGACCGCGTTAACATCAATATCCTCATTTCCAACTGACTTATCAATTTCTAAAGTACAACCTACAGAATGAACAATTTGAGTGATATCTCGAGTTATAAAGTGTTTTTTGAATTCTTTAATTATCGGACGCGAATTATCTTTCGAGAAATTTTCGTTATCAAATAGCTGATCGTGGTTGAATTTAATTCCAAAATGTTTTGTTAACTCGGATAAATTATTTTTATTCTCGTAGTCTCCTCCTTTATCGTTTATAATTAGAAGAGACCCTCCATCTTTAACGTACTTCAATAAATCATCAATCTCTTCCGGAGTTAGATAAGATTCGGCAATTGGAACACCTATAATAAATACATTATAAGCAGATAATTTTTCGTAAGTAATTCCCGCTTCAATTTTTCCCAATTTTAAATCCGAATTAAATAGAAATTCAATAAAATCGGTGAATCCGGGGTCTTCTATTATTAGCTTATTTTTATGAGAATAATCAAAACCTATATTATATTCAGTACTCATGAAATTGCAATCATTAAATTTGATATGAAATTAATACATGATATTATTTTATTAAGATTAAAAATTTATTTCTATTTATGATAAAAAAAAATTATAGGGAAGTAGAAAACAAAGAAGCGACTTTAACCGATGGCACTCCAGTTAAAAACGTTTACGTTAGGTGGGTAATTAACAAAGAAGATGATGGAGCTCAAAACTTCGCTATGAGACGATTTGAAATTAAACCAGATACTAAAATACCCCTTCACAATCACCCACAAGACCACGAGATCTACATTTTAAGCGGAAAAGGAAGGTTCTACGACGATTCTGGTAAGGATGAAGTAGTTGGGAGCGGAGATGTGTTGTATATTCCTCCATTTGAGAAACATGGAACAGATAATCTTAGTGAAGAGGATCTAGTCTTTATATGCCTTATTCCATATCTTAAAAAATAGACAAAAAAAGAAAGCTAATCTTTTTATTTTTCTTCCTTATCGTCAATGAATGATGCGCATTTACCTATTGCAACAACAGAGTCGTCTTTATATAGTTTTATAGCTCTAACTCCTTTTGCTTTTCTATGAGTTATTCTAATTGAATCTACTGGAAGTCTGATTACTTGTCCTTGTTCTGTGCCTATTAAGATATCCATTAATTTTCCCATTTTTATAGCAATAACTTTGTCATTTTTTTCAAGATCTAATGAAATATTTTTTACTCCTTTAGCATTTCTCCCTGTTTTTCGATATTCTTTAAGAAAGGTTCTTTGTCCGTAACCTTTTTCAGTTAGGGTTAGAATAATGTTATCGTCAGTTACTAACAAACTATCGATTACATCGTCCCCTTTCCTTAGCGAGGCTCCTTTCACGCCCATTGAGGTCCTTCCTAATTCTCTTAGCTCTGATTCGTCAAATCTTACGGCATAACCGAGTTTTGTTGCAATAAAAATATCTTGTAATTCGTTAGATAATCTTTTTACACTAATTAATTCGTCATCTGGTCTTATCCGTTGAGCTCGTACACCTGTTTTTTTAAATTTCGAGAATAACCTTAAAGGGACCTTCTTTATAATGCCCTTTTTCGTGGTCATAATGAGCATTTCATTAGTATCAAAGTTATTAATTGGAATCATCGATGATATGTTTTCCCCCGGTTGTAGGGCGATCAAATTTATGATGGGTTTCCCTCTAGCCGTGCGCGTTTGTAACGGAAGTTCAAAACATTTCATGGAATATACTCTACCTTTGGAAGTAAAAATTAAGATCGTGTCGTGAGTGGAACAAACAAATAAATCGGTTATGAAATCTTCTTCACGAACTGTCATACCTTTTTTTCCACGTCCACCTCGCCTTTGAGCGTGGTAATCTTCTACAGAAATTCTTTTTATGTATTGGTTTTTAGTGAAGATTACAATTGTTGGCTCTTTTTTTATTAAATCTTTCCTTTTAAGTTCTTTAATTTTTTCCTCTTCAATAATTTCAATTCTTGTTTTTCTTTTATCACCGTACTTTTTGTTTAGTTCGGCTAATTCTTGCTTAATTATACCTAAACGAATATTTTTACTTTTTAATATCTTTTCTAATTCTGTGATACTTTTTTTCAAAGATTTTTCTTCGTCAACTAGTTTTTGTTGTTCTAAATTTGTTAATCTCGATAATGGCATACTCAATATCGCTTGAACTTGGATATCACTTAATTTGTATGCTATTTTTAGTTTATCCTTTGCGTCGTTGGTATCGCTAGCGCTTTTAATAATGTTTACAACATCGTCTATATTACTTAAAGCGATTAGAAGACCCTCAACTTTATGAAGCCTATCTTTAGCTTTTTTGAGATGATATTCCGTTCTTTTATAAATAATTTTAAGGCGGTGCTCGATATATTCTTCGATTAACTCTTTCAAATTAAGAATCTTAGGTTGTTTTCCTTCGTTTATTAATACTAAATTACTGAAGTTAAATGTTGTTTGAAGCCTAGTTCTTTTAAATATGATATTTTTCAATATAACAGGTTGGGCATTCTTAGATAATTCTATAACAATTCGCATTCCTTTTCTGTCAGATTCGTCTTTTAAATCTCGAACATCTTTAAGTACTCCGTCTTTTATGAGTTTGGCTATCGATTCGATTAGGGTAGTTTTATTCACTAAATAGGGAATTTCAGAAATAATTAATCGATTTTTATTTCCTTTTGTTTCAGTGTCAACCGTTCCTCTTAAAGTTATGTTGCCCATTCCAGTTGTGTAAGCATTGTAAATACCATTGGTATCAATAATGCTTCCTCCTGTTGGAAAGTCTGGTCCTTTTATAATTTCCATAAGTTCCTCAGTAGAAATCACAGGATCGTCCACTGTTGCAATAATCCCTTGACAAATTTCCGTGAGGTTATGAGGAGGCATAGATGTAGCCATCCCAACTGCTATTCCTTTTGTTCCGTTGATTAGCATATTTGGTAGCTTAGCGGGTAAAAAGGCAGGTTCTTTTAAACTATCATCAAAATTCGGGACAAAATCCACTGTTTCATTGTCTATGTCTTCTATTAGTTCATTAGATATTTGTGCTAATCGTGCTTCTGTGTAGCGCATAGCAGCAGGAGGGTCTCCATCGATCGATCCGAAATTCCCTTGTGGATCGATTAACGGATATCTTAACGAAAAGTCTTGTGCCATACGAACTAATGTATTATACAACGCAGCATCTCCATGAGGATGATACTTTCCCATAGCCTCGCCCACAATCCTCGCGGATTTCACATGTGCGTGATTGTAAAAATAATTGTTATCGGCCATAGCGTAAATTATTCTACGATGTACGGGTTTTAATCCATCTCTCACGTCGGGAATCGCGCGCCCAACGACAACGGACATGGCGTAATCTATATAACTACTTTTCATTTCCTCTTTTAATTCGATCTCTATAATATTCTCTGAAGTCATTTTTAATACCAAATCTATTTAATATTTAATAATATTTAGTAAAAAGATAAATTACACATCAAATATCATACATCTAAAACATTTGCTTGATCAAAATTGGCAATAATAAATTTCTTACGTGATTTTACTTCTTTACCCATCAGTTTCGTAAAGATTAAATCATTCTCAATGTAATCTTCGTACAGTACCTTCTTTAATTTTCGAGTCTCCTTATTCATCGTCGTTTCGTAAAGTTCTTCAGGGTTCATCTCCCCTAAGCCTTTATACCTCTGAATTTTTACCGTATCTACATTTTTCAGCTTGTATTTTAATTTAATACTTTTTAGCACTTCTTCTTTATCTTTATCAGTAAAAACATAATGCTTTGATTTTTTATAAGATACTTTGTAGAGAGGAGGCATAGCCATATATAGGTATCCGCCATCTATTAATGGTCGCATATATCTGAAAAAAAAGGTGAGCAGTAACGTCTCTATATGTTTTCCATCGATATCAGAATCGCACATTATGATGGTTTTATGATACCTTAATTTATTTAGGTCAATAGCGTGCTCAGATTCCTCAGTCTCCCCGTTCGCCCCTATCTCTCCTGTCTCTTCAGGCACCCCATTCTCACTTTCAGACCCATTTATTTCATTAAATTCCTGAATTCCAACACCTAACGCTTTAATAATCGCCAGAATTTCGTTATTTTGTAAAATTTTATCCATTCGAGCTTTTTCTACATTCAATATTTTACCTCTAAGAGGTAGTATTGCTTGATAACGCCTATCTCTTCCTTGTTTGGCACTACCCCCTGCAGAGTCTCCCTCAACAATAAAGATTTCACATTCTTCTGGATTATTAGAAGAACAGTCAGCTAGTTTACCGGGCATTCTTGCGCCATCCAATACAGATTTTCTACGAATTAGCAATCTCGCTTTTTGGGCGGCTTCCCGTGCCATTTTTGCGTTTATTGTTTTTAACACGAGTTTTTTAGCTATTTGGGGGTGTTCTTCTAAGTATTGAGTTAATTTATCTGTAACTATTTGGCTTACAATTTGTCTAACTTCGGGGTTGCCTAACTTAATTTTCGTCTGACTCTCAAATTGAGGGTCTGGTAATTTAACAGAAAGTACAGCGGATAAACCCTCTCTGGTATCCGTCCCACTTAGAACATGTTCTTTATACTTTTTTTCCATAAAATTTTCAATATATGAATTAAAAGTCCTAGTGAGTGCGGATTTAAACCCTGTAAGATGGACGCCTCCTTCCGCAGTATTAATTGTATTAGCATATGTAAGAATATTTGTTTGGTATGTAGTGTTGTACTGCATAGCTAAATCGAGGTAAATTAAGGCTCCATCTTCGTTTTCAGCTGAATCGCTTATAAAAATAATGTCATTGTGGAGAGGTTGCTTATCTTTATTCAAATAAGAAATAAATTCTTTAATTCCACCTTCGTAAAAAAATTCTTCTTTCTCGTCTTTAATTTTATTATGGAGCTCAAATCGCGCTTGAGGCGTAAGAAAAGCGAGTTCGCGCATCCTATTAGCAATTGTGGAAGCATTATAAATTGCTTCATTTTTATCGAAATCAAATATCTCTTCATCCGGGTAAAAAGAGATTTTTGTGTAAGAAGCTGTTTCTGTGGTTTTTGTAATTGTTGGCTCCGTTACTTTAACGCCCCGTGAAAATTTTTGTTTATAGAGATGACCATCTCTACAGATTTCTACTTCTAACCATTCTGCTAAGGCATTAACGACTGAAAGGCCAACACCGTGTAACCCTCCAGATATTTTGTAGCTCTTATTATCAAATTTTCCTCCGGAATGTAGATGTTCCATAATAACTTCTAAAGCAGGTTTATTATATTCGGGATGATTATCAATAGGAATACCGCGTCCGTTATCAAAAATTAACACAGAATTATCTTTGAAAAGAGTTACTTTAACTTCGCTTGCATATCCCCCGATAGCCTCGTCAACAGAATTATCCAAAACCTCAAAAACAAGATGATGGAGTCCTTTCTTCCCTTGATCGCCAATATACATCGCAGGGCGCTTTCTAACTCCCTCTAAACCTTTAAGAACTTGAATATCATCCGCATCGTAAGAGTTTTTTTTAGAAGGGTTATTAGATAAAGAATCATTTTCTTTTTCAAGCATAAGAATTTCATTCTTATAAATAATTTATTGTAAAGGTAAAATCATCTGTTCTTAATTGAACTTAAGTGATAATTTAACAATTTACATATAATATATGGAATTAAAATGTTATAAATGTTAGCACATTTTATCGTCGCTTGAAACGGAAGAATAAAGGAACTGATTAGCTAAAAGCATGAAATATATTTAAAGATCGCTGTTTTACAAAAAATAAGCCTAATTTTTACGAGGTTTAAAAAACAGGGGTTGGTTTTATAACTTTATCTTTTGTCTAAAAAAAGGGAGGTTTATTTGTTCTTTCTGATCTCCTCTGCCATTTTTGTGAATTCCATTAGTTGATTATTTATATCATGAGTTCGGACAATATGAGCCCCATTATATACTGCAACTGCAGTTGCGGCAAGAGTTCCGTTTAGTCTATTTTCAGGGTCAGGTATATCTAAAGTTGTTCCTATAAAAGATTTTCGAGATATTGCCACTAAAATCGGTTTTCCTAGAACGCGGAGCTTATTTAAATTACCAATTATTTTTAAATCATATTTATGAGTTTTTCTTTCGATCCAATGACCAATACCCGGATCTAAAATAACTTTCTTAAGATCATATCCTTTTTTTTTTAAGATTTTAATAGTAGATTTAAATTCTTCTATAATTTCATCAACTGTACATAAATCGCCAGGAACATTTTTAGAAGCCATTAAAATAATAGGTAAGTCGTGCTCTACTATAAAATCTATTATCGTGGGATCGGTTTTTAAGCAACTCACATCGTTAATAATAATTCTTTTTTTGTGTTTTATAGCAATGTCATATGTTTGTTGAGCAGCTTCCCGATATTGCGTGTCGATCGAAATAACAATCTCATTTGGGATGATTTTACATACGAGTTCCATTGAAGGCGTTAAACGGTCGAGTTCTTCTTTAATAGTAATTTTTTTTGACCATGGTGCTGTAGAACGGGCACCTAAATCCAAGATTTTCGCCCCTCCATCGACCATTTCTAAAGTTGCTTTTTCTAATAGCGTTAGATCGTTGTATACAGAGCCTTTATAGAACGATTCTGGGCTTAAATTCAATACGCCCATTATTACCGTTGGAAAACTATCTCCTATTTCTAAAAAATCAAACAGTCTCGCATAAATTTCATTCATAGCTATATAATCTTGTAAAACCATAAAGTGTATCTATTTTATTTAATATCTCTTATTTTTTTAACTAGATCCTTATTTTCTTTCCCAAATATCCTTATATAAGTATCTTTCTCTTGCTCAATATCAAATTTAGATGTTATACCTCTATTTTTCAATTCATCAAAAAGATCCCAAAGTAAAGCCCCAGAAATATTTGCTGCTCGCTCTAATGTATCTCCCTTTTGAAATAAATCAATGGCAACTTCTATTTTTTGTTGTTCAACCCCATTATTAATTATTTTTCTTACAATAGTAGCTCTATCTACACCAAGTAATTTAGCTATTCGATCGAGTTCATCAATTAATTCTTTATTCATTCGTACAGATAAATTATTCATACTTTAATCTAACATCTCCTTTATTTTTTTTATAAAATAGACCTCCTCATATGAAGGGCTACTATATCTTACCCATTTTATTAAGTAATCCTCAAATTTAAAATTATCAATAATTTTATTTTTATATGCTTCTAAAAGGGAGATCGGAATTCTTTTTACATCCAAATTAAAATTCTCAGCAATTCTTTTTGCCTTTTTATCTTCCATCATACAAGGACATTTAAGATTGATTGAATTATGTATTACTTCAGTCTCTCCTATTCCTAATTTTAAATCTATTAGTTCCCCTTCTATTTTATGAACTTTTATTTTATTTTCCTTTAATAAGTTTTCCCCGATTATTGCTTCCTGTTTTCCTTTTTTCTTTCCGTTAATTATTACTTCATTATGTACTGCTTCAGTAATAATAAGCTCATCATATAATTGAGTTAGAACCTCTATAAAATTCATTTTCAAAGAAATTATAAGTGTTGAAGAATCTATTTTTATCATCCATATTTTGATGTGTGTCAAAATATTTAAATGTATACAATAGATAAATTATTTCAAAATTTAAATAGAGAAAATTATTATAAATCTATTTGGAAGTGGAAGTAAGGATTTATGAAATTTAAAATTGGCTAGAGAAGTAAAAAAATATTTCAAATAAGTTTAATTCTTTTAATCACCATGAAATTATTTTCAGTAAGTCTCCCTCTAATAAAAGAGAATGATCCATTATTAAGAATTTTAATAGAGCAGATTAAAAGAGAAGGAGAATCGTTAAAAGAAGGAGATGTCATTGTTATCGCAGAAAAAGTAATTGCTACTTCCCAGGGGAGAGTTAGAATTTTATCTGATGTGAAAAACATCTCAGATAAAGCTAAAGATTTGGCTAACAAGTACGATATGGACGAAAGATATGTAGAGCTAATTTTAGAAGAATCATCTATGATATTAGGAGGTTTAACACACGTTATTTTAGCAAAAGTTAACGATTTTTTAATCGCAAATGCCGGGATCGATCAATCCAACGCTGGTCCAAATAAGGTTATTCTATTACCAGAAAATCTTAATCAAGTTGTTTGGGAATATTGGAGAGATTTAAAAAAAGAATTCAAAATAAAAAACCTTGGATTAATTATTGCCGATTCGAGAGTTCAGCCTCTCAGAAAGGGAACTATTGGTATAGCAATAGCTACAGCCGGTTTTGAGCCTATTGAAGATTTACGTGGGCATCCAGATTTATTTAACCGTCCATTAGAAATTACGATGAGAGCTATCGCAGATGACCTTACAAGCGCAGCCCAATTTCTTTTAAGTGAAGCGGATCAACAGACGCCTGTAGTAATCATACGTGGAAGTAATATAGAATTCACAGAGAATCCACAATTAACCACGGAAATGCCTCCCGAAGAATGTCTTTATATGAATATTTTTTCCAAATACCTCCTGAAAAAGAAGGAAGATTCAATAGATAAAATTTAAATATATATTAGAACCAAACTAAAATCATGTCATTTGTCCCTAAGAAAGTCTTTTTTGTAAAAGGAATAGGTTTTCATAAATCTAAGCTAGGGACCTTTGAGCAAGCGCTTTTTTTCTATAAATTTAAAATGCCATATCAATTTTAAATAACCTATTTAAAAGTTTTGATTACATTGAGTTAATCTAAACAAACTTTATATAGGAATATTGTTAGATCGATCATATTGTTAGTGTTTGAAATTTAATCTAATAGAATTAGTAATCATTCAATTAAAGCCTTTAAAGTTGATTATATCCGATGAAAAAAAGATCGATATTATTTTTATTAATGCTGATAGTTTCAGTTATTATTCAATTATTTGGAACTCCGTATCTTGGTATAAAATTTACAGATCATGACCTTGAATTTGATTATGTTTACAATTGGGACATAACTGGAACTGGAGGATGGTATTTAGGTTATACGGAGAATTTTAGGGCAAATGGACATTATGAAGTTGATCATAGTGGATCAGTTGCTAGTGTCTTATGTGAAATTACTTGGACATTTCAGAGTTGGCTTGAAGGATATCTCGAAGAGGATTACGGGGGAACGGATTATTATAGTTTTACTTATTCATTAATAGATGGACAATATCTTTCTTTTGGTGATCAAGAATATGATGCTACGGGGCTAAATGTCTGGTTTCACATACCAGGCGGGGTTCAAGATGATACCTATTCCATGCTTAATGAGACTTATGAGTTTGTTGGTGATGGTTTGATTTGGGCTGGACATCTCATGCCATTTACAGGAAAACGATTAACTTCTGCAGGGCAATATTCAAGAAATGATGTATATGGACAATTTGAAGCTACCTACACAGTTGATGAATATTTTACTCCTGAAGGGTATTTAATTGGAGAGGTATTACACGAAGAAGATATTGGTTATAGTAGTGGTTATTATTCAGAATTTGTATTGAATTCATATGTATTTATAACATCTTCAAGTTATTTACGCCCATTTTGCATTTGGATGTATCTCCTGGCCTATTGGAGCCCATTATTATTTTTGGCTATAATTTTTTATGTAGTCTATGAACATTATAGATGGAAACCAAGAGTTATAAGAGCACAAGGTAAAAAGCAAGAAGTGGTTGTAGAAAGAAAAATGCCAGGAGGGTTAGAATTTTCTCTTGATTCTCCTTATTCAGAAATGATTCTTGCATATCTTTCCAGAGCAAAAATTCAAGGAAAATCAATTATTTCTGCTCATAATCAAGAAAAACTTAAAGGAATTGGATTTATTGAACCGAATGGAAAGGTTGGAACATTTTTTGGAAAATATTCTGAGGACTTAATATTATATACTAAAGTGAAATATGCCCACGCTGAACGTTCTAAACTCATTGGTTTTAAAACTATTGAGAAGTATGATGTGTTTAAGATTAATCACTTGCAGGGAATGGAAATCCATTATGATGCTAATCTAATTGAGCCTGCAACAGCTCAAGATTTAGATGCAATCATGAAATTGATTGCTAATGAAGATAGTGGTACTACCAAAAAAAAGGATGCAAAATGGGTTATTGAAGCGGCGAAGAGTGATATTATAGTAATCGCAACAGCTTCTCCTAAAGAAGAATGGGTTAAAGAGATCTTAGAAGAGATCCTCAGAAGAAATTATAAAAAACCAGAAATATATTTAGACCGAGTACTATTAGGCGTTGGATTTGCAACTCCCGGAAAGGAAACTGGATGGCTATATGGGCTGTATGTTCATCCTGGTTTCAGAAATAAAGGAATTGGTAGAGCACTAGTAAATGCTCGATTATCAATTTTAAGAGAATTAGGATGTAATTCTGCTATAACAGAAATTGCTGAATGGAATAGCCCTGCAAAAAAGATTTATGATGATTTTAAAGCCCCAAAATTGGGAAAGGTTACTTTATTTGGAACTAAAATGCCTAAAGTAAAGGTGAGACGCTTTTGAATAATTTTGAACGATTTCTTCATGATTCAATTGATCTACAATTATATTCTGTAAATGCAGAAATTTCAGCAATAAATCCGCAATTCAAATCATATAAGAAATGGATAAAAGGATACATAGGTCCCGCTACAGCGGAATTACATGATATCAAAGAACCAAAACTAAATGCTATAAAAGATGAAAATCGCAACGCAATATTTCCAGAATTTTCAATCAAATTAAATGGCAAAACTTTTTTCTTAGCTATCAAAGGTTGTGGAGCATATGAAGATATGTACGAAGGAAAATTATTATCACCTCTTCGTATACGAAATGCTTGTCGCGATTCTACATGCCTTCATCTTGTAGATAAATTAACAACAGGAACAGGTTTTATTATGGGCGAATCATGGATGGGAGAAAGCCCATATGGTTGTCAAGGTTTTATCAATGCCTTTGATGAGTTAGCTTTCTCCAAGTTAGCAAAATTAGATTCCATCAATGGTGCTCACATTTGCCCTGTCATAGGAGTCGTACAATTACCTCCTGAGATTGAAGAAATGGCTCGTAAGTTCTTTTGGTTTAGTACCTATAAAGATCATTTTTATCAAGAAATTAGATTAATGCCTTCGAACATTCGATTATATTTTGAATCTTCTCGTTTAGTTGCTAATCCTAGTTCTTTCTTTTCGTTATTTGATTTAGATACCGGAAAACACATTGAAAAATTTGAAATCAATTTTATCAAAAGCGGGATAGCATTATTGTCTTTATTTTTAAGGTCAGCAAAAAAAGAAGGAGATAACATAACAGGGATCATATATCAAGATGTATGGCTAGATAAAGATTGCGTGGTAGCTCCTGATGGTAAAATTCACTTTGCTGACTTAGAAGGATTGATATGGAAAACCGTACCTCAAAATAAATTCGCAGAAACTCAATCTAATGAGTGGGAGAAATTAATTTTTGAATTTCTTTTTGCCTTAGTTAAAATAGATTCATATCGACACCAATTAGAAGGTTCAAAGATGTCTTGGAATAGACAGAGAGAAGAGTTAGCACTTCTCATCCAACTTGCTATAAATCAAGACAGTTTCGCATATTCAAAAAATCAAAATAAAGATTTAATAATTGTATTAGAGGGAACTGGAGTTCCTTCAGTAGAAATTCCATTACTTGAAATGGTGAATTAAAATGGATTGTGAAAGAGCTTTAGAAATATTAACATCGATTAAAAAAAGGAATGATATTCCTTGTTCTTCTGATGAGATTTCAGACTTATTGAAATTCTCCTTTATTAGCGAATACGGGAAAGAAAGTGCCGATCTACCAACGGAAAGTGAGATAAATACTCTTAAGATGAATTATGATCGACTAAATAGCGAGATTCATGGACTAAATAAGGAGTTATTATCTATAGAAAGAGAATATGAACATGTTTCTCTAGGTAGTAAGTTAGCTAGTTATTTACAAATTGGAAAAGGAAAAAAACTGAAGTCTCAAATTTCTAAATTGAAAAATGAGATAAAAAAGATGGATACTCAAGTCAGTATTATTAAGGATCAAATTTTGAAATTAAATGATCAAAAGCAATCTATTAATCAGGCTGTACGAGTCAATGGAAAAAACGTTGTCTTAACACCAATAGGAGATAATATGATAGATGAGATTGAAGCTCGAGAACGGTTTTTATCAAGGGATATAAATGTTTTGACTAATCTTATCGATCAACTTGATGAAGAATTTTCATCCTTAATTGATAGAGTGGGCGATATAATGAAAACGGGAGTATTTTCTCCAATCTGGGCCGTTTACCTGTTAAATACTAATTTAGGCGGATTAGAGAAAGCATTTAACGCGATATCAAAAAGAGAATATACTTATCAACAAGCAGAGAAGAGAATGATGACACTTTCTATTAATTTTATGAGAAATCCTCAATTAAGTATATCTGATACAAATAGAGATGTCCTAAAAATTGAAAAAAAGATGCAATATGAATATCGAAAAGATAATCCCGCTCATGACATAAAAGAATCTTTACGTCATTATACCCCAATTCATAAAATGTCAAAAGCCATTTCAATGATAGGAAGATTATTCTCGAACTGGTCTCTTCGTCATGGAAGTAAAGCGTTGGGTGATGAATATGAAAAAAATTTAATTAAAATCTTTAAGGATAAACCTATAGGTTCTTTAAGTAATAAGGAAGTTGTATATGCTTCATTTGTTATCCCCTTTATAGGAGATCTATCAAAATTAAACTTTTTTAAAGATTTATTGCGTGATGTTCCTAAAGGATCAAAATTCTTTGCATCGATTTCAGCTTTATTTCCATGGGATGTTAAGGAAACTTGGATGATTTTATTAAGGGCAGAAATGAACGTCTTAAGAGCTCAAAGTGCCAAGTTCATACCTGAATTAATTGAATATGCTCTCTTATTAGCAATGAATCCTAAAATCATCACAGTTGAAAATAGCTTCTCACAAAGCCAATATGATGAATGGACACAATTAATAATCCCAATTGTTCATCTTTTAGCATATACTTTCTTAGAAAAAGATTTAGAAAAATATGTGAGAAAAAGACCCTTAGCTTATATTATATCTCCAAGATATTACCATCATTCTTCCTTACATTATCATGTAATTGGATGAGTCTGTAATATAAGAATTATAAAATGAAATTGAAAGATTTCTAAAGAAGATTAGATGATTTTCAATCTCTGTAATAAACCAGTAATTAAGATTGGTAATGCTATAGTTGCATCGCACCATACACTTATATATTTTGATTCTAAAGAATACTTTCCCCAACTTTTTGATTCAGAAATTGTACACCCTGAAAGACCCCCATCATATTCAGTAGCTGTATGTATTCTAACTGAATAATTGTACCCCATACTCTCAACTTTTTCAATTTGATCAAGTAAGGGAAAGATTTGCTGAGCCCAATTTCTAGGAACGCCCCCTCCAATTATTAATGTACCAGATTCTCTGGATTTTTTTATAATATCAGCAAATTTTAATACATCTCCAAGAATATCAAAATTGAACTTATAATCTTCTTTTATAGTATATTTGATTAAGTTTAATGCAAATTCAGAATCAGAAAACGCAGGAACAAAAATAGGAATGTTGTTTTTAGCGGCCACAGCTAAAAGACTTCTTTTATCTAATTTTTCACCAACTTTTCTTAGAAGATCTGAAGGCAAAATGTTTATTTCTTTGAATTCAAATATATCGTGAATTATATCTAATAAAACTTCTTCAACAATCTTATAATTTTCTTCAGGTAGTAAAGTATCATATATTCTATTAATTCTCAATTTAAACAATTCATTATCATCTATGGTTGCACTTCCAATATAATGTCCTACATCAGTTAATGCGTCTACTAAATCATGTACGATATTTGCTCCTGTGGTAATTAAAACATCAATTAATTTATAGTCCATTAATGTGTTAATTAAATCTCCCATACCTGCGGGAATCATAGCACCACTCAAAGTTAATACAGTTAAAATGTCAGCATTACTAACCATTTTATAAAGAATATCTAAAGCTTTCCCTAAGTTTCTTCCTTGAAATCCACAATATTTAAGAGCTCTTAAAAGATCGTCAACATTTTTCACTTCATTAACATTAAACGGAGTTATTTTTTGAATTAAGTAATCTTCTTTATGTATTTTATTCATAATTAAAATTATACATTCTAGATTTATTAAATACATCTATGCAATTTTTTTTTTTTATGATAAATTTTATGATAAATTAGATTTATTTCAAGACTTTAGAATAGAGGCTTCCAAGTACATCTATATATTTCAAATAAGATTAAATATTAATTACATTTATTTATTTATTTATTAATTCAGATATAAAATAGAATTTATATTGAAACATGTCACTTGTCCCAAAAAAGGTATTCTTTGTAAAAGGAAAAGGTTATCATAAATCTAAGTTAGGAGCCTTTGAGCAAGCGCTTAGAAATGCGGGAATTGAAAAGTTTAATTTAGTCAATGTTTCTTCGATCTTACCCCCCCATTGTGTTGAAATAAGTAAGGAAGATGGTTTAAAACGACTCCGTCCAGGACAGATCCTTTATATTGTTATATCTAGAGCAGAGTCTAAAGAATTAGAGCGCGTGGTTTGCACATCAATAGGTGTTGCAATGCCCGCTGATAAAGATCAGTACGGATATTTAAGTGAACATCATACATATGGTGAAAAACCAGAAAAAGCAGGGGATTACGCTGAGGATTTAGCAGCAGAGATGTTAGCTACAACTTTGGGATTTCAATTTGATCCCAACGCTAATTACGATGAAAAACGTGAAGTCTTTAAAATGGGGGGAAAAATTGTTGAAACTAAAAATATAACAGAATATGCTACTGTTAGAAGTGAAGATGAGTGGGCTTCTGTTTTAGCAGCAGCAGTATTTATTATATAATTAAATTTCTAAATGGCTCTGAAAAATTAAAATTTGATGATTAATTTTGATAAGCTAGTTTCATAATTAAATCTTAAATAAGAAATTTCTTTTAAAAAAAATGAAGGAATCAAAATATACAACCATTGAAGAAGCTTTAAAAAAAGGATCTGGTAAAGTTAATTTAAGGGGATGGGTATACCGACAAAGAGCCTCAAATAAGTTTGTTTTCATCGTGTTGAGAGATGAATCGGAAATAATTCAATGTGTCATTCCTAAAAGTAAAAGACCAGAAATATTTGAAAAAACGGAAAAACTGACGATTGAATCTTCAGTCAAGGTTTCCGGTGAGTTAAAGGAAGATGTGAGAGCTCCCACGGGGTTTGAAGTTTCTGTATCGGATATGGAAATCATCCAAATTGCCGATCCTTTTCCAATTACTGAACACCAATCGCCTGAGCTTTTATATGATAATCGACATCTATGGTTAAGGTCTAGAAAATTGAACGCAGTTTTAAAAATTCGACATACGGTAGTTGGAGCTATTCACGAATTTTTTAGAAGTCGCGGTTATTACGAATTTGACGCACCAATTTTCCAACCTAGTCAATCTGAAGGCGGTTCAACGCTGTTTGAAGTTAAATATTTTGAAGATATAATGTATTTAAGTCAAACATGGCAATTGTACGCTGAGGCCGGGATCTTTTCTTTGGGGAAGATATATAATATGGGGCCAACATTCCGAGCTGAAAAGTCAAAAACTTCAAGACATTTAGCTGAATTTTGGATGGCAGAAATGGAAGCTGCGTGGATGACACTTAATGAAGTTACTCAAGTTGCTAAAGATGAAATTAGATTTATAGTCCAAGAAGTTCTGAAACATAATAAAAAAGAACTTGGAATATTAGAAAGAGATATTAATTTACTCGAACACTACGCAAAAGCTGAATACCCTACTATCAAATATGCTGAAGCATTAGATATTCTTAACAACAAATACCAAATGAATGTTCCATGGGGTAAGGATTTAAGAACTAAAGAAGAGGCAAAAATAGCTGAATACTTTAAAGTCCCTGTAGTTGTAACGCATTATCCAACGGAGATTATGGGGTTTTATAAACCACCAAGCGAAGAAAATCCCAAGGAAGCGTTATGTTTTGATATGTTAGCTCCAGAAGGCTATTGTGAAATTATTGGGGGATCGGAAAGAAGTTTACTAGTTGAAGACATGAAAAAAAGATTGGAAGCCGATGGTGAAGACCCTGAGAATTATAGCTGGTATTTTGCATTGAGAAGTTATGGCAGCGTTCCTCACTCGGGCTATGGTTTAGGAGTGGAACGTGTCGTCCAATGGATGTGCGGTTTGGATAATATTAAAGACGCTATCCCATTTCCCAGGACTATGCTTCGAAAAACCCCTTAATCTTATAATTATAAATCATATGACAGAAATCACCGATTAAAAGAATAATGAGAAATTTTTGATTAACTTTGTATTATATTTCCCTAAATAAATCCGCTTATTTTTAAACCGTTTATCATCATACGAACTATAAATTCAAAAATTTTCTCATTCCAAAATTTTGAATTTGGCATTAATATTTTGCAGTATTTACTTGTAATAATCTCTATTGAAGGATTTTCGTTATACCATTCAATTAAGGAGTTCTTTACTTTAAAATATAAATCTTCCATTTCGTTTAAAATTTGCTCAAAATGGGTGTCTTTCCACACTCCAAAATGAGCTAAAGAGATGGAGCTCAAACTGTCTCTCATATTTCGTAATTTATTAAAAGAGTTAAGAAGATCCTTTTCTTGAAAGTCAGGAGGCATGAGAGGTATAAAAAAAGCATCTTGATCTAATCTCATACCGATTGCGTCTCCGATAAATATATTTCTATTTGATTTGTCAAATAATGCAATAGAATCCATAGTATGTCCAAAAAAATTCATAACCTCTAATTCTAATCCATTTAAATCAATTATATCACCTTCTTTCAAAGGAGTAACCTCATCTTCAAAAGGATAAAAATTAATTCCCTCAAATCCACCAATCATTTTATCCGGATGTCTTAGATTTTCAATCGCATTTTCTGAAGCTAATATTTCTACATCCAAGTCTTTCATTAATTTATTCATTTTTGAAAGCCCTTGAGCGTGATCCCAATGAGAATGAGTTAAAACAATTTTATGAATAGGATAAAGCCCAAAATCTTTGATTTTTTTTATGATTGTTCGGACTTTTAATGTTTCTCCAACATCAATCATTAATCGCATACCATTGTTTTCAATAACATAAATTGAAAGAAATTTGGGCATTCCCATTGGCATTCCATCTATAAGATAATAAATATCACTAAACATACCTTCAGAATTTATTATTACTATTTAGAACACCTTCCAATTAACTGTTATTTTTTTTTTTGCTAAATTAATATAGAAAATAGTTTGTTTTGGATTTAAATTTTAAGGTTTGAAGTAGTAAAATGAAATGAATTAAAAATGAGTAAAGTTTTTAGTTTTCCAGAATTTATAATTTTAAAAAATAAGGATTCACTGTTTTTAATTGATTCTCTTTTAGTGATTTGGTATCAATGAAGCTCTATAATTACATGGGATATGAATTAATTGAAAAAGTAATAAATAGAGAAATCACCATTCAAGATGTAATTCAAACGTCGTTTGACAGAATTGAGACAACTGATAATCTTATTCATTCTTTTGTTAAGCTATCCAAAGATAAAGCACTTAAAAAAGCAAAAGAATACGATATAAAAATACAAAAAGGTCAAAAAGTTGGGAGGCTTTATGGATTACCTTTTGCAAATAAAGATTTGATCTGCTTAAAGGGTTTTCCTACGACTTGTTGTTCAAAAATTCTAAAGGGTTATCGCCCTCCTTATAATGCTTTCGTCATTGAACGCTTGGTGGAACAAGAGGGAGCAATTCATATTGGAAATACAAATATGGATGAATTTGCAATGGGAAGTTCTACAGAATCGAGCTGTTATGGCCCCACCTATAACCCTTGGGATTTATCTAGAGTACCGGGAGGGTCGAGCGGAGGGAGTGCTACAGCTATCGCATCGGGACAGACTATTTTTGCGATAGGAAGCGATACAGGAGGTAGCATTAGGTGTCCAGCATCTTTCTGCGGAGTTGTGGGATTGAAACCTACTTATGGTAGAGTATCACGATACGGATTGGTTGCCTTTGCAAATTCATTGGATCAAATTGGGCCCATTACTAAGTGTGTTTACGATTCAGCGTTAATGCTTGAAATAATATCAGGTAAAGATCCACTCGATTCTACCTCAGTAGATGTTAAAGTTGATAAATATACAGAAGAAATCAAAAATCCCATTGAAAAAAAAGTAATCGGAATTCCAAAAGAGTTTTTCGGTGATGGGATTGAACCAGAAGTTGAAAGTTCTGTAAAGAAATCAATCGAAAAATTAAAAAGTTTAGGAGCATCCACCGTTGAAATATCTATTCCACATCTTGAATATACCATTGCAACATACTATTTACTCTGTATGTGCGAAGCAAGCTCGAATCTAGCGAGATTTGACGGTTTGAGATATGGAAACATGAGCGAGGACCTTTCTGGCGACACTTTCGAAGTATTTAGTAGAACAAGAGGGGAATATTTTGGTCCAGAAGTAAGACGGAGAATTTTCTTAGGAACCTATGCGTTATCTGCGGGGTACTACGATAAGTTCTATCTTAAAGCGCTTAAAGTTAGATCGCTGATAAAAAACGATTTCGTCGAAGCCTTTAAAAAGTGTGACTCTATCGTTTGTCCAACAATGCCTTCAACAGCATTTAAAGCTGGTGCGTTAATTGATGACCCGCTCCAAATGTATATAATTGATATATTAACTTGTTCTGTTAATCTTGCAGGTATTCCCGCGTTAACAATCCCATGTGGTTTTGATAGTAATAATTTACCTATAGGTTTTCAAATAATCGGTGATTACTTTGACGAAAAAGGCGTCCTCAACATTGGTTATCAACTTGAACAAGAACTTAATGTTTATCGAAAAATTGCGCCTGTTGTAAGCGGAGGTAAATAATTTGAGTAATCAAAATAATGAAGTGATTATAGGTTTAGAAGTTCACATTCAATTGACTAACCTTAAAACAAAGTTGTTTTGTAGTTGTAGTACTAATTATCGTGGAAAAGAGCCTAATACATTTGTATGCCCTATATGTCTTGGTTTGCCAGGTTCACTTCCAGTAGTTAACAAAAAAGTGGTTGAATTTGCAACCAGATTAGCTCTAGCCTTAGATTGTAAAATCAATCATAAATTTTGGTTCTTTAGAAAAAACTACCACTATCCAGACCTCCCAAAAGGATTTCAGATAACGCAATATAACAAAGCGGGAGGTAAAGCTTTTGCAGATGGCGGAAAAATTACCGTTAGAGTAAATAACCACAAAAAAGAAGTCATGCTCAATAGAATTCATCTAGAAGAGGATCCTGCTAGGTTAGTGCATAAAGGAAGTATAGCAACTTCACCATTCACCTTAGTAGATTATAATCGCTCTGGTGTTTGCTTGATTGAAATTGTGTCCGAACCTGTTATTGACACCCCAGAAGAGGCAAGAGAATTTCTAAAACAATTAAAATCGATAGTTCAATATACGGGTATATCAGATTTAGACCTTCAGGGCTCCGTAAGAGTTGATGCAAATATTTCTATAAAAGGAAATGAACGTAGTGAAGTTAAAAATATCAATAGCTTTAAAGAAGTTGAACGCGCATTAAGTTATGAAATTGTAAGGCAAAAAAACGCCCTTAAAAGAGGAAAAGTATTAATACAAGAAACTAGACACTGGGACGATAAAAAAAATATCACAATATCATTACGATCAAAAGAATTTGAAGCAGATTATCGTTATTTCCCCGAACAAGATTTAGTTCCATTAGAAATTGATAATATTTTTATTAAAAAAGTTAAAGAAAAACTACCAGAAATGCCAAATGAAAGAGCCTTAAGAATTCGCAGAAAATATATGTTATCTGAATTTGATTCTGAAAACTTAGTTTTAGACAAAGAGATCGCAGATTTTTATGAAGACGGTGCGAACTCAGATCCCTCATTTGGTTATGAGGAGTACAAACAGTATTGTAATTGGTTAATGAACAATATTTCCGGGTGGCTAAACGAGAATAATATATCAATTAATAATACAAAACTTACTCCTAAACACTTAGTAGATTTAATCAAAAACATCAGAAACGGTATAATTACGACAAAAATAGCAAAGACTTACATTGACGAAATTATGAAAGGGACATCAGTTTCTCAAATCATTAAAAAAAAGGGGAAAACGAGAATTTATGACGAAAAAATCATTGAAAAGTTATGTAGAAGCGTTATCGAAGAAAATCCAAATATCGTTAAAGATTTTCGTAAGAACCTTAAGGCCTTAGAAGCTTTAATTGGTAGGGTTATGGCAAAAACCAAAGGACAAGCAGACCCTAAAATAACAAGAGAAGTAATGCTAAAATTACTATAGAAATCTTAAAAAAGTAGAAAAATAAAAAAGATGCTAAATAAGACTCTTAAGAGCGTCTACCGCTGCAGCTAGTTTTAGATTAATGATTCCTAGTCTTGCATCCGTAGTCGCAATTATCGTTAAAATATTTCCTCCAACTTCAGAAAAGAGTATTTTTCCTTTAGCACTTTCAATTATAGCGTTATAAAAGTTTCCTTGTTCAAGTTCCTTCGTTGCTCGTTGAGAGGCTTTAAGAACAAGAGTGACCATTGCTGCCACTGATTCTGGGTCGACCCAACCAGGTAATGCACTACCTTTTATTAAGCCAAATTTTTCAATTATCGCAGCACCATGTACACCTTTTATAGCTTTAAGACTTTCTAAGATTTCTTTAATCCTTTCTTCACTCATTTAATTCACTTTAGTTTATAAATTCAAAATTATTAGAATAATCTTATTGTTGATATTTAAGATTTAATGTTATTTAAGTATAAAAATTTTGGAATTAACATTAACGAAAAAAAAAGTTAAGAGGAATAGGATTTAAAAATTATAATTTTATTATTTTTCCCCGCTTATCAAGTAATAATGCAATGAGCGTCATAACAATAACCATTATCGTGAAAATTAGAAAATCCATATCTAAATCAATTAAGTCACTTATTATGAATTCCAGTACAACCGCAATAATATAAATTATAAATGGAGATTTTCCGTAACTATCTAGAATGATTATTGGTTTCTGAACTTTCTTGTCAATACCAATAAAAAGAAACGATATTAAGATTGAAGCCCCTAAACTAATTAAAATATAAGCTAAAGTTACTTGGCGTTTATTTGGATACCATCCAGGTAATAACCAAAGTAATAGACCGCCTACAAGGGCAATAATCCCTACAATTAAGTATATTTGATATTTCTTCTTATCAGCATATCCTTCACTTATAAACAATACTTCGCCTAAACAGGTTGCGTAAATCATAATTGCAGAAAATCCAAATATCGTACCAAAAATACCACCGTGAATAGATGCAATAGCGTACTCTCGCCATCCACCACAAAGAAGCATAATTTGATAGAATATTAATAAAGCTGTAGCAACGATAGCACGTCCCTTTGGTTTTAACCACAGAAACGGTATTGTTATTAATCCTACCAACCCTAGCGTTGGTAAAACGTCCCAAATAATAATACCTTCAGTTGTTATAAATTCACCGTGATCGATTAGAATTACAAGTAATCCCAGAGCCAAGATTATCCCATAACGAATAATCATGTGTGTAACTGCCTTACTTACGCCATCCCTTTCTTTTCTGTGTAAAAAGGATAATGGCATGAGCAACCCCATTATAAAAATAAAAGCAGGAGCACCAACATCATAAAAATTCATAAATTCAACTGTTCTTTGATTCTGAGGGTGAGCTAAAAAGAATTGAGCAATTTCACTTCCAGTTCGAATAGCATAAGGTAGAAATTCAGTGATCACAAGTAGGATCATGATAAAACCTCGCGCATGATCGATCCAATAATATCTTTTTCTTTGTTGCTCTCCTTCAGTAATTAATTTCTCATCACTCATATTAGATCAAAGTTTTTTTTATTTTGTATAAAAATTAATTAAGTAAATTATTTTAATAGATATTTACGGTTTTATTATATTTAAGTGTAAAATTTTATTTTTACTTTGAAGTTGACTTTTAAGTGTTTTAAATAATGGTAAAT
>Ga0209121_10000846_pt1 | contig 32756 bp, 39 predicted proteins | sample Cruoilmetagenom3_FD_187292 | JGI IMG/M metagenome (GOLD analysis project Ga0209121, IMG submission 187292) | Oil polluted marine microbial communities from Coal Oil Point, Santa Barbara, California, USA - Sample 3 (SPAdes) (version 2) | ecosystem: Environmental > Aquatic > Marine > Oil seeps ... | reverse complement strand
ACTATCTTCCTTTCATATGAGCACATTGGTTTTAGTGTTATTTTCTTACCCTCGCTAATTGCTTTTCTTGCCATTCTTTTAGCAATTTTTTCTACTTTTTCAAACTTTCTTTTTTTATAGTCCTTTATATCTACCACTACATTTCTTTCAACTAATTTTTTTCTCTTCCCTATTAAATTAACAATAAATTCTAAAGCTCTCATGTTCTTTCCATCTCTACCTATAGCTATTTCTAAATCTTTTCCATATACTGATACTTTATTATTATCTGTGTCCACTTTTATATCTACTTCTTCTCCTAAACAAATAAGTTCCACTACTCTTTTTATAAATTCAGCTATTTTTTCAATACCGCACAAGTTTTCCTTAACTTTTTTTACTCTATCGTTCTCAATAAGTTTCCCCTTTTTCTCCTCTTCCTCTAAAGACTCAACATAAGACTTAACAGCTTCTTTAATGTTATTATTTCCTAACATTTTTCACCTCTCATGCTTTAAAAGCTAATTCTTTTTCTTCCTCTTCTTTCTCCTTTTTCCTGAAATCTTTTTTCTCTCTTCAACACTAAGCTCTTCTTCTGCAAGCCTGTTTACTTTTTGTTTTAATTCTTCTTCCTTCTTTCCCCTTATGATAAACTTGTTTACGACCCATTGCTGGCCAATTGACCACACATTTGTTGTTACCCAATAAACTAATATTCCTGATGCAAGGTTTATAGATATAAACCCAAATACTATCGGCATTATATACATTATTTTTGATTGTTTTGGATCTGTAGTAGTCATTTTTGTTGACAAAAACATCGTTGCTATCATCAGTATCGGCAATATATAGTAAGGGTCTTTTTCATTTAAGTTCATCCATAAAAAATTAAAATTTTGATTTACTACACCATTAACTGTAAATTCACCAAGCACACTTGTTATTATTTGAGAAGGTGCTCTCAATGCATTAAACAAAGCAAAAAAAACAGGCATCTGCAAAAGCAGCGGCAGACAACCTGCCAGAGGATTAACATTATTTTTTTTATAGAATTCCATAGTTTCCTGCTGAATCTTTTGCTTGTCACCCTTGTACTTTTCCTGTATTTCTTTTAACTGAGGCTGGAGTTTCTGCATTTTAGCCATAGATTTTGTCTGGCTTATGGTAAGAGGTGTTAAAACCAATCTTACTACTATCGTAAGCAATATTATGCATATTCCATAACTAGCAATATGCCAATTTTTATAGAAAAATATTACTATCCACTCTAATACATTTTGTATAGGTGCTAATATTTCATATAACTTAGTATATATCCCGCTCAAATTTCTATAACCTCCGTACCCATTATTATTTTACAGGGTCATACCCCCCCTTATTAAAAGGATTACACCTGAGTATTCTGTATATAGATTTAATACTACCTTTTAATACTCCAAACTTATCAATTGCTTCAATTGCATATTCTGAGCAGGTAGGATAGAATCTACAGCTGTCTGGTAAAATTGGTGAAACAAATTTCTTATATATTTTTATAAAATATATTAATATTTTTTTCATAGCCATGATAAATCATCTAATTATTTTTTAGAATATTTATGATTCTGTATGTTTTAAAGAAGTTGTAAAGATTTTTTCAATATGGTCTTTTAGATCCCAGAAACTGATATTACAAATTCCTTTTTTCGCAACAAATATTATGTCTATACTCCTGTTATATTCTTGCTCTATTTTAATTAAAATCTCTTTCAATATTCGTCTAATCCTATTTCTTGTAACTGCATTACCAATTTTTTTACTAATATCAAATCCGACTCTTATGCTGCAATTATCTTCAGCCCTGGCTAACATATATATATGCAGGTATTTGCCCTTGATATAGCTTCCTTCTTTATATATTTTTTTAAAATCACTTCTTTTTCTAATAGTATCAATTTTTATTTTTTCTTTCACTTTTAATATTTCATGCTGTTAGTTTTTTTCTGCCTTTTCTCCTCCTGTTAGCAATAATTTTTCTTCCTGACTTGGTTTTTATTCTAGACCTAAAGCCATGATTTTTCTTTCTTTTTCTCACATTTGGTTGATACGTTCTTTTCATTTCCTCTCCAGCCTTTAGTATTACATTTTACAATTTTACATTGTATTATAACTAATTAAAACACAAATTATACAATCTAACTTTATTAATATCAAGAATTGATCAGAATTTCCTGGCTTTTAACTTTTTTTAAATAGTTTACTTTTCTACATTCTGTTAATCTAAATAAATAAAATGACATACTTTAACTATTGTTTATATACAATAATAAACTTTTCTTTAATATTTATAAATAATCTTTTAAAAATAATTTATTACTCTGTTTTTTGCAAACGCTTGTTCTAACAAATCTATTCTTTTGAAAAACCAAAAAGATTAATTTCTTTATTTTAGTGGTGTTTTTATAATCTTTCCAAAAAATTTTAGTTTTTTTTCAACAGGTGTTGAAAAAATTGTTAATAACTAAAAAAATATCACTATAACCTATATCAAAAATTTTTAATAATTACTTTTTAACCTTCAATATAGTGTAATTTTTAATACTAAAGTATTGAAATTTAACTGTTAAAAACTATAATAGGTGAAAAGAAGTGAAAAGTGACAATCATTAATATATTTTAAATTAATACAATTCAATAGTAGATATTTTTAATTTTTTAAAATGTCTAAAAATACAAATAGTTCAGAAAAGATCTCAAATACAATTAAGTACAGAGATGACGTTACTATTCCTGTAAGGATTGCTATCTATGACAATATGATGAGTATACCAAGAGTTATAGAAATTGAATCTAAAACAATAAATAACTTTATTAATGAAACTTCTCAAAAAATTTATAATCTCTCTCATGAAATTGGCGGGAATATCCCATATACTATAATAAAAGAGATAGTAGAAAATCTTATACATGCAAATTTTAGTGAAATTACTATAACCATACTAAATAACGGAAACCATATCATTGTATCTGACCAGGGTCCTGGAATTGAAGATAAAGAAAAAGTACTCCTCCCGGGCTATACATCTGCCACAAGGGATATGAAAAAATATATAAGGGGGGTTGGTTCTGGCCTTCCAATTGTAAAGGAAACCATTACGTTCTCAGGTGGCTCTATAGAAATTACTGATAATATAAAAAAGGGTTCCGTTATTTCTTTAAAACTAGATTCTTTACAAAAAAATTCTCGTCTTCCAGTCACTATAAATAAGGGTGCTGCTTCCTCTTCAACTGGTAGTAGTGGAATAACCAATCCTGAGAACAGTTCACCAGATGAGTTTAAAAAGCCCGATGACTTACACTTATCTCTTAGACAAACAAAAATTTTATTTCTAATCTTAGAGTTAGGACAGGCTGGACCCTCAAAAATATCAAAAGAGCTTGGTTTTAGCCTCTCTACTTCTTACAGAGAGTTAGTTTATTTAGAAAAAAAGAAATTGTTAACATCAACCAGCCCTGGTAAAAGAAAACTTACCCCAAAAGGAATTAAATACCTTGACTATTATTCAAAAAATTTTTAGCATAGAAACATATGGAAACAGATTTAAAAAACATCTGGGAAAAAATACTGGAGGATATTAAAAATAGTATTAATATTCCCACTTATAAAACCTGGTTTGAACACACAACTCCAGTATCTTTAAAAAAAAACTGTCTAACCATCTCTACAGCAAGCTCTTTTGCAAAGGAGTGGTTAGAATCCAGATACTCAAAAATACTGACTGTTTCTATAAACAAAGTTTTAGACAACCCATGTAAATTGAAAATAATAGTTGACCCAAAAGCTTCTAAAAATGCATTTTTTAACCATGAAGAAAATTTCTATAAAGATAGTAATATAGATATTAGAAATTCAACTAAAAAAGCATATCACTCAACTTTCAATAATAAATATACTTTTGATACATTCGTTATTGGCAGCGGAAACAGGTTCTCCCATGCTGCAGCACTTGCTGTTAGTGAAAACCCCGGGAAAGAATACAATCCTCTTTTTATTTATGGGGGGGTTGGATTAGGAAAAACCCATCTCCTTCATGCTATTGGCCAGTATGTCATTCAGTTGTATCCTGACTTATTTGTTAAGTATGTTTCTGCAGAAACATTCTTAAATGATTTTATTAATTCATTAAGGTATAAAAATATGTCTTCATTTAAAGAGAGTTATAGAAATAATGATGTTTTATTGGTAGATGATATACAATTTTTAGAAGAAAAAGAAGCAAGTCAGGAGGAATTTTTTCATACTTTTAATGCTCTTCATGATACAAATCGCCAAATTGTGCTATCAAGCGACAGGGCTCCTAAAGATATATCGACTTTAGAAGAAAGGTTGCGATCTAGATTTGAGTGGGGTCTTGTTACAGATATTCAGCCCCCAAACCTGGAAACTAGAATTGCAATTTTAAAAAAATACTCTGAAAGAGAAAAAATATTAGTTTCAGATGATATATTAAGTTTAATAGCTGAAAGAATTTCTTCTAATATTAGAGAACTTGAAGGAGCTCTTACTAGGGTGGTTGCTTTTTCTTCTTTCACAGGTTCTAAGCCTGATTTAAATTTAGCTAAAAGTGTTTTAAAAGACATATTGCCAGAAGGTAAAAGTGGTGAGATAAGCATACAAAAGATTTTAAAAGAAGTATCCAAATACTTCTCTATTCCGATAAGTAGTTTAACAAGTAGTAAAAGGAGTAGGTTAATATCTCACGGGAGGCAGATAGCTATGTTCCTGTCAAGAGAGCTTACCAGTAATTCCCTTCCTAAAATTGGTAAAGTTATTGGAAATAGAGATCATGCTACAGTAATATATGCTGTTAAAAAAATTTCGGGTCTTATATCAAGCGATCGGGAAGTATATAACCAGATCCAGGAAATTACAAACAAAATAAAAACCTCTTCTTTGTAAGATTTTATAACCTGTTAAATAAATTGTTGGTTACCATAAAGATTATAAACATTTACAAATATTATTTGTTTAAAATTTACCTTTTTAAATTTCTTGTTAAATAATAATATAGTATTGCACAGCTTTTAACTTTTTTATAAACAAGGTTTAAACACTATATGGTTGTTTTTTTATATTTTTAACATTTTAAACATTTACTATATTTATTATTAAGTATTTAAATTATATAATTTATATAATAGAATATATCTTGTAAAATTATTTAATCTAATCAATAAGAGGTTAGTATGAAATTTAAAATTAGTAAGAATGAATTGCTGGATAACATATTATTTATAAGTAAAGCAACTACTCCTAAAAGTACAATTATAGCTCTTGGCGGAGTTATGATAGAAGCAGGGGAAAAGTTAAGTATTTATAGTACTGATTTAGAAACCAGTATTAATGTTGATTTTAAATCAAAAATAATAGAAAAAGGAAGAGTAGTTGTTTCAGCTAAAGTTTTACTAAATATTTTAAAAAGCTTTCCAGAAGCAAAGATAGAGCTAGAATTAATACATACAACAAACCAACTAAAAATTACATGCCAGAATGCAACTTTTAATCTAAACACTTTTTCCATTGAAGATTACCCCAAATTTCCCAAAATTAATAAAGAAAATAATTTTTCTTTGAGTTTAAAAAAGTTTAAAAACATTATATCAAAGGTTGGAAAGGCAGTGTCTATAGATGAGAGCAGGACAATTCTAACAGGAGTTCTTATAGAAGCCAGCAATAATAGTCTTAAAATTGTTGCTACAGATAGCTACAGACTTTCCTTTATAGAAGAAAAAATGGATTTTAAGGGAAAACCGTTAAAAATCATAGTTCCTTATAAAGCTCTTGATAATTTGTTGAAAAGCGAGTTTGTTGATGATGAGATAAAGGTAAATGTTGAGGAGAACCAGATAAGTTTTAATTTAAAAAAAGGAAAAGATATAAATACTACTATTATATCAAGACTACTGTCGGGAAAATTTCCAGAATATAAGAAACTAATCCCATCTATAATTAAACATAATATAGTAATAAACAAAGAGGAAATACTGGAAGTAGTTAGAAGAATATCATCAATATCACAGGATAATATTCCTATTAAGTTAGATATTTATGGTGGAAAGATTATAGTGTCTATGAATATTAGAGAGGTTGGTAGTTCAAGTGAAGAGCTTGAGGTAGCATACCAGGAGGAAAGAATAGAGTCAGCTTTTAATCCTAAATTTTTAATAGACGGCATAGAGACAATAAGTGATAAAAATATAATATTTTGTGTAAACGGACCCTTAGAGCCTGTATTGCTGAAACCTGAGAAAGCTGAAGATTTAATATACCTGCTTATGCCTGTAAGAATATCGTAGATAAATTTAGTTCAGTTATGACCAATAATAACAAAATAAAAGTAAGTATAATAGGAGCAGGGAAAGTTGGAACAACTGTTGCTTATGTTTTAGCAAAGAAAAACCTACCTGACATTAAAATAAGTTCATTATCCAGCAGATCTAAAAGTTCACTCAGTAGAGCAAAAGAAATTTTAGGCAAGTATTTAAAAAACATATATTTTACACAAAATAACTTAGACGCAGTTTCTACTTCTAAATGTTGCTTGATTTGCACCCCCGACGATGTTATAAGTAAGGTTTGTAAGCAGATTTCCGAAAGCGATATTGATTTAAAAGAACATATTATTATTCATTTTAGTGGTTCAAAATCTCTAAGAATCCTTAATGATGCTAAAGAGGCCGGGGGGTCTGTGGCGTCTATTCACCCTTTAAAATCATTTGCATCTATAAAGGAAGCTGTAAAAACTATTTCTGGAACTGTTTTTGGTATAACTTATAGCGACAGGAAAGCAAGAAGAATGGCTGTTTGTCTGGTGAAAGCCCTTGGGGGTAGTATAATTGAAGTTGAAGATGAAAAAAAACCGATTTACCACGCTGCAGCATGTGTTGCTTCCAATTACCTTGTGAGCCTTATTAATTATGCAGTGATATTGCATGAGGAAATTGGGATAAAGTCTCAAGATTCACTAAGAGGCCTTATAAGTTTGGTTGAAGGGACAGTTGTAAATATAAAAAAGATGGGCACTAAAAAATCTCTTACTGGACCAATAGCAAGGGGCGATATCGGTACCATAAGAGAGCATCTGGAGAATTTTAATAAGTATTTCAAGAGAGAGGATGCAGTCTTATATAAATTATTAGGTGCTGAAACTAGTAAAATTGCTTATCAGAATGGATGGATTGGAAAAAACAAATATGAAGATTTAGTAAAATTGTTAAACAGTTAGAGAGGTCTACAATGGACACACAAAAAGTGACAACAAGAACGCTTTTACAGATGAAGAAAAAAGGTGAGAAGATAGCAATGCTTACAGCTTATGACTATCTGATGGCATCTCAACTGGATGAGTGTGGAATTGATATAATTTTAGTTGGGGATTCAGTAGGAAATGTAGTTCTAGGTTACAAAAATACTATTCCAGTTAGTATGGATGAAATGATTCATCACTGTTGTGCAGTTACAAGGGGAGTGAAAAGAGCTATGGTAATAGGCGATATGCCGTTTATGTCCTATCAGGTATGTGTTGAAGAAGCGCTGAGAAATGCTGGAAGATTTTTAAAGGAGTCTAAAGTTGAAGCAGTGAAATTGGAAGGTGGGGAAGAGGTCTTAAATATAATAAAGAAAATAGTAGATGCAGGGATTCCTGTTATGGGACATCTGGGACTTACACCACAATCACTGTATAAGTTTGGTGGTTATGGAGTAAGAGGAGAGGACGAAAAAGAGGCTTATAAGATTTTAAACGATGCTAAAAAATTAGAAGAAGCAGGAGTTTTTTCTATAGTTTTAGAGAAAGTGCCAGCAGCTTTAGCGCGAAAAATAACCCGGGAAATAAGCATTCCAACTATTGGAATAGGAGCGGGGGTAGATTGTGATGGCCAGGTATTGGTAACCCATGATATGTTAGGACTTTTTGAGGGGTTCAAGCCTAAATTTGCAAAAAGGTATGGACAGCTAAGCAAAGAGATGAAAAATTGCTACAAGAAATATATTGAAGAAGTAAAGAGCAAAAAATTTCCTTCAGAAGAACATTCTTATTAATAAATTAACTCTTATTCTTAATTGTTTTTATTATTTTGTGTTATGGAAGTAATAAAAAAAGCACGCAGCATGCGAAAGGAAATAGATAATCTGCGAAAAATGGGGTATATCGTAGGTTATGTGCCTACTATGGGATATCTTCACGAGGGCCATCTTGGTTTGATAAGAAAAGCTAAAGATGAATGTGATAGAGTAGCAATAAGCATCTTTGTAAACCCAGCACAGTTCGGACCAGAGGAAGACCTTAAAAGATACCCAAGAGATTTTAAAAAAGACTGCAAGTTAGCGGAAAAAGAAGGAGTAGATTATATCTTTTATCCTTCAGAAGAAGAAATGTACAGTTCAGGTTATAAAACTTTTGTAGAGGTAAAAGATTTAAGTAAAATAATGTGCGGGAGAGCGAGGCCAGGACATTTTAGAGGGGTATGTACGGTGGTTCTTAAGCTATTTAATATAGTAAATCCACATAAAGCTTATTTTGGAGAGAAAGATTACCAGCAGCTTGTGATAATAAAAAAGATGGTAAAAGATTTAAATTTATTTATAGAAATAAGAAGCTGTCCAACAGTTAGAGAAAAAGACGGTCTTGCTTTAAGTTCTCGAAACAAATATTTATCTAAAGAAGAGAGAGAAAATGCGTCTTTTATTTATAGATGTTTAAATACTGTTCAAGAGACAATCAGTAGCGGAGAAAAAGATTTAGAAAAGATAAAAGCCGATGTTTTAAAGGAATTAAAAGAAAACAGGTTTGTAAAGAAAGTAGATTATTTTGATTTCAGAGACGCTGCAACCCTTTCTGAGAGAAGAAGAATCAAAAAACCTTCAGAAAGGATACTTGCTGCATTAGCTGTATGGGTTGGAAATACAAGGCTTATTGATAATAAAATTATAATGTCATGATGGGCTTAAAATATATTGAAAGGAGGAATAAGTGTTAATTAGTATTTTAAAGAGTAAGATACATAGAGCGGTAGTAACAGATGCAAAAATTCATTATACCGGTAGCATAACAATAGATAGGAAGCTAATGGAACATGCAAGGATACTACCTTTTGAGAAAGTGCTGGTGGTAAGCCTTGATAGTGGGGAGAGACTCGAAACCTATGTTATTGAAGGCAGGGAAAGTAGTGGAGAGATTTGTTTAAACGGTGCTGCTGCCAGAAAAATTTTAAAAGGGGATAGAGTTATTATAATGTCGTTTGCCTATGCTGAAGAAAAAGAGGCAGAAGAATATAAGCCGATGGTAGTATATGTAGATGATAAAAATGAAATTACTGCCGAGGAAGACCATGTCGGCAGAGATGACCAATGTTGACTCCAGGAACCTTCATAATAAAAAAATGTCACAAAAGAAGTCAAAATTATTTATAGCTTTAATAATTTTATTAGATTTGCCATTCTTTTTATTGCAGTTTGCCCTTCTATCCTGCCAGAGCCAGAGTGATGGAGATATAGATGCGACATCTGAATTATCTAAACCACAGAAGGAAGACAATCCATTGTATTTTTTTGATTATACAAAAATAAGACTGGAGGACACAAGTTCAATTGAAATTAAAATGGAAAATTGCAATTTATATGTAGATATATATGGAGATTTAGTGATACTCGGGGAAGTAAAGAATATATCATCCACCTATAAAACTGATATAGAAATAACATTTGATTTTTATAATAAGAATGGAGAAAAGATTACATCTGATACAGTTTCAGCCTACGTAAATTATCTTAGAGGCGGAAGCAGCGTTCCTTTTTCTTTTTACTTAAGCGAGAAGGAAAATTATATAGATATATGTAAAGTAAAAATAGGTGTTAATTATAAGAATTATTATGAGAAGTTTAAGGGGAATCTGGTTGAAAAGATTGAAAAATTTTATTATCAGGAAAATATTTTAGTTATCGAAGGGAAAGTTTTAAATTTAAGCAGAATTAGTGTAAAGAATTTAAAACTATTATGCACGTTTTACAACAAAAAAGATAGGGTAGTATTTATAAAGCAATGCTACCTTCCCAGGGAGAAGCTTGGCCCATTAGAAGAGCAAAGCTTTATACTTAAAGTCCTGTTAGACGAATATCTCCCGTCTTTTACTCACTACAGGCTGGAAATATTTTTTGAAGATTCACTAATATAACTAAAGGTTAGAACCAATCCTTGTGTTTAAAATAAACAATCATTCCTATAGAGATAAGTATCATTACCGACATAATTGTAATAAAAGCAAAAGGGCTTCCTTCTATAGGTAATCTTTTTATATTCATACCATAAATTCCTGTTATGAGAGTTAATGGTAGAATAACTACAGAGAAGATAGTCAGCATTCGCATAATATCATTTATTTTGTTTGAAAGAAGAGACTGATGAGCATCATGGACTCCTTCTATCAACTCCTTATAATTTTCAAGGGTATCCCATATTTTTTCTATATGGTCAACCAAATCGCTAAAATAAACTTCAAGTTCATCTATTAGAAACTCCATGTCCTTTATCTCCAGGGTTTTAAACAGCTTTCTTTGGGGGAAAATAATATTTCTAAAAGTAAGGATATTTGTTCTAATTAGAAGTATGTCCTTAACATTTTTGCTGCTTACTTTTTTAAAAATAGAATCTTCTACATTTCGTATATTTCTGTAAATTTTATTTAGTATCGGGAAATCGTAGTCAATCAGAGAATCAAGAACTTTGTGAAGGAGATATCCAGATCCTTTTATAAGTACACCATGTTTTTCAATGAGATTGTTATATGTATTTTCAATGGGTTTGCAGGTTCCATGATGGATAGTTACAAGAAAATTTCTACCGATGAAAATATTAACAGTAAATGGTGCAAGTCTTCTGGTTTGCTTGGTAAAAAGGGGAATATGCATGACGAGAAAAAAGTAATCATCATACTCATCTAACTTAGGTCTTTCTATTATGCTGATGCAGTCTTCTATATCAAGTGGGTGAAAATTAAAATTGTCCAGCAAGAATTGCATACTTTCTTCATTAGGATTTTCTATATCTATCCATATAAGATAGTCAAGGTTATTAATGCAGGGAGTGATATCAGACCATGTAGGGTCTTTTATTATCTTCTTTTCTTTTTTATCAAAAACAAGAAGTTTCATACTAATCTTCCTATTACGTTTGAGATTACCATAAATTTTATAATTTTTTACAAAAAAAAGAAAATAATATAAAGTTAATTTTAAATGTAATATTGTGTTTTTTTGTTTATATAATACAATATTATATTACAATATATAAACTAAATAACAGAGTAAAATGTTAAAAAGAAAAAACATTTGTAAAAACAAACGAATCTTATCTTTGGCAGCAGTCTTATTAGTTGTAATAATGGTATTTTTATTTGCTACTATATCTTGTGGAATTGGAAAAGAAAAAGCAGAAGAAAATAAGAAAACCACAGAATCAGAACCAGTAGGGGAGAAGGAAGAAGAAATAACAAAAACTGAGGCACAGATAACAACTATAAATACCTGGGATTGCTGTGAGCCAAAAGAAAGAATAGCAATACTGGATAGCATTGAGAATTTTTTAGACAAAAATCCATTCATTAAGATAGACTCAAGACATTTTAGGAGTCAGGAAGAGCTAGAAGATCAATTTAAAGCGGCAAGCCTGGCTGGGTCAGGACCGGAAATAATTTTATTAGATATGGGCGGGGTTCAAAGGCTTGCCCCAGAAAAGGTGGTTAGGGAAATAAAAAATGAGGTAGATTACGCAAGAATCTTAGACGGACTGGTAGAGATTTCTGAATATAACAATAAAAAATATATTATTCCATTTAGAAGCACTGATTTTTTAATGCTTTATTATAATAAGAAATTAATAGAAAGTGTTCCATCTGATTTTGAAGGTATAATAGAATATTGCAAGAAAGTTAATAATTTCAATGAGCAAACTTATGGGTGGCTGCTAAATAGCAGTGAGCCAGATTGGATAATACCGTTTATTGGTGGATATTCAGATTGGATAATTGATTATAGTACGAATTATTTAACTCTGGACACAAAGTCAACAGAAAAGACACTTGAGTTTCTAAATTATATTTACAATGAAGAAAAGATTTTGCCTTATGGCGTTGAGTATGAAGAAATAGACAGGCTATTTAAAGGTGGGAATGTGGCTATGATTATAAATGGAACATGGGCAATTAAAGAGTACGAAGATGATGGAATGGATATTGGGATATCCAGAATACCTGTAGTCTGGCAGGGGAGCTTGTATCCAACACCTTTAATTTCAGGGCTGGGTTTTATGATTAATATGAATTGTTATGATGATAAGTTGGAAGCTGCAAAAAGTTTTATAGAGTATATGTTATCAGAAGAAGTGCAGGTAAGCTGGACTATAAATACGCAAACATTCCCGGTTTTAAAAGATATTGGCAAAGACCCGGCCATAAAAGGCGACTCATTAATTTTTAATGCTTTTCAGCAGGCAAAAATATGCAGAGGGAAGCCTTATTATGATCTAATTAGAGCTATAAGGGATGCTATCAGGATTAATGTAGAAAACGTTGTAACAGGCAGTATTACACCCGAGGAGGCAGCAATGAAGATTCAGGAGGATGCTATAAAATTAAAATCTGGAGGTATTACTGTAGAAGAACTGCAAGAGAGCGAACTTTGATAGATTAAACATGTTTGAATAGTAAAAATAAGATAGGAATGGATTATGAATAAATTTGATACAGGCGATGATAGTGGAGTTAAATCATTTTTTGTCAAAGGCTGCATAATAATAGCGGTCGCAGTAGTTTTTTTATTTATTGGCTCAATGTTTACAATTGGGATGGTTTCTGTTATTAACAGGGTATCTCCTTCTGATTTACTAAAAGGTAAAAAGGCAGAGCAGCAAGAACAACAGACTCAGAAGGAGAAGGTTCAGGAGAGTGAAAAAGAAAAACCTGCACAGGGAGAATCAGTGCAGGGGAATACAGAGCTTCCGGGCTTAGAGGAGAAAAAGGTAGGCAGGGTAGTAACACTTGAAGGATTTGACGATGCAATAAGCAGTGTAGTAGAGGAAGCTAAGCCATCAGTAGTTAATATAAGAGTTAAGATAAAACAAAAGGATGTTTTTGGAGACGAACAGTTAATTGAAGGATTAGGTTCTGGTGTAATATATACCGAAGATGGTTATATTATTACGAACAATCATGTAGCAGGAGAAGCTGTAGAACTTTTGGTAACTTTATATGACGGGTCCCAGTACCCAGCAGAATTGGTGGGAGCAGATAAAAATACTGATGTTGCAGTAATAAAAATTAATGCAGAAAATTTAAAAGCTGCAAGATTTACTTCGATTGAAAATGCAAAAGTAGGTGAGATAGCTATTGCTATTGGAAGTCCTTTTGGTCTAAATCAGACAGTGACCATGGGGGTTATTAGTGCTAAAGGAAGAGATATTGCAGTTTCATCTGATACACTGCCTATGGTTGATTTAATACAGACTGATGCAGCAATAAACCAGGGGAACAGTGGAGGACCGCTTATAAACTCAGCCGGGCAGGTAATAGGAATAAATAATTTAATATATTCTCCATCAGGAGCTAATGCAGGTATTGGATTTGCTATACCCAGCGATACGGCAGTTAACATTGCTGGGCAGATAATAAAATATGGAAAAGCAAGGTTGCCTTTTATAGGTATTGAAATGGGGGAGAATAAAACAGATATAGCAGGGGTATATATTCAAGGTGTTATGAAAAGATATCCTGCAGAAGAAGCTGGGTTAAAAGAAGGAGACATAATCGTGGAGTTTGGCGGAACCGAGGTAAAGACCCCTTACGAATTGTTAGCTCAGATACTGCGCCATAATGTTGGAGACGTGATCCAGTTAAGGGTATATAGAGAAGGAAGTTATCTAATGCTAAGCATTGAGTTAATAGAGTCTCCTGTGATTGAAAATACTAAGTAATCGGGTTCTATAAGATTTTATAAAAGGGTAGGCTCAGTAAAAAGAGGAAAGTGTTGGAAGAATTCAAGAAAAGCAGGAGAGTAAAAATTGTTGATGATAAAGTACTTGTTTTAAAATCAAAGCAAGGAGACAAGATTGCTTTTGAAGAATTAGTCAAGCGATACTCTAAATATGTTTATACAACTGGCTTTTTTATTTTGAGAAATACGCATGATGCAGAGGATGTAAGCCAGGAAGTATTTGTAAAAGCATACCTTTCTATTAAAGGTTTTAGAGGACTTTCAAGTTTTAAAACCTGGATAAGGAAGCTAACTGTTAATACATGTATTGATAAGCTGAGGCTGCGGTCGAAGACTTTGGGTCAGAAGATAAGCCTGGATAGTTTAACAGAAAATTATGAAGTAGTTTTCACAAATTTTCATTATAATTTAGAAAAAGTTTATTTAAATAGAGAGACTGTAAAGAAAGTACTAAATATTATAGTAAATCTTGATGATAATTATAGGATACCTTTAATTTTAAGAGATTTACAAGATTATAGTTATAGAGAAATTGCCGAGTTAGCTGGAAAGCCAATTGGGACAGTTAAAACTAATATTCATAGAGCAAGGAAGATAATAAAAGAAAAGTTAAAGTATTATAAATAAGATATACAATAAGGTACTGAATAGAATAATGGGGCATGTATTATACAGAAAGATATTATGAAATTGAAAAATTATATCCAATAAAGTGAAACAAAAGCCCGTATTTTTAATCTATTATAATTGTACTGGCTAAATATATTAAAATATGTAAAAAAGGATGAGGTTTTTAGTTGTCTGGAATCTAAATTAAATTATTATGAGTAATGTAAATAAATATTTAAAAATTGCAAAGAATGTAGTTGTAAAACCACCTGAAGATATAGGAGAAAAAATTATAGATAAAATATCTAATATAGAAGAGTCAGATAAAGCACTACTGGATGAAAAATTTTTGGATTATTTAAAAAAGAATAATTCGAGGTTCTACTTATTAAGTGAAAAAATAAAAAATAATCCAGGGAAGTTTGCTGCTCTGGGAAGCACTATAGCACTAATTGTTATTTTTTTGGGTTTTTTGGCTATTGCATATTATCTATCTTCTTCTAAAAATTCTTACAAGGATAAATAGTATTATTAAAATTATCCAGAACCATGGGTTTGAAAGAAGATCTCTTATTGGCTCATATTTTATATTACCAAATATTTTAACAAGCAAATCTTGCAGCCAATCATATATTTTGACAAGTATTATTTTAAAATTTTCAATTGTAAAGAAACTTTTTATCCAGTCCATTATTAAAATATTACTGATTAAAAATTTATTAAAAAAGTCATAAAAATTTTTAAAATATTATATTAAAATATAATAACAAGGATATTATTATAATTTTTTATAAATTGAAAGTATAATTTACGAGAGAAGAGGGGAGGAGCTTTGAGTTATTTTAAATTGAAGGAAAGGAATACTACGGTTAGAACAGAAATTGTAGCAGGAATTACTACTTTTATGACAATGGCTTACATCATCTTTGTAAATCCTGCTATTCTTTCTTCTGGAGGTACTACAGGTATTCCTTTTGAGGCAGCTGTTATTGCAACTTGTATAGGTGCTGGGCTTATGAGTGTTTTAATGGGTGTTCTTACAAATACACCGTTTGCACTTGCCTCCGGAATGGGAATTAATGCAGTAGTGGTATTTACAATAATTTTTGGTTTGGGCATGAACTGGCAGCAAGCAATGGGAATAATAGTAATAGAAGGAATAATTGTGACAGTACTGGTGCTAACTGGACTCAGAAGGATGATTATGAAGGCAATTCCAATGGGTCTTAAATATGCTATAGGCGTCGGTATCGGACTGTTTATAGCTTTTATAGGGACTCAGGAAGCAGGTTTTGTAGATATTGACCCTGTAACTGCGGTAAAACTTGGAGATTTTACTGCAAATTATACTCTACTTGCTGTATTTGGTCTTGTTTTAACAGCTGTCCTGGTTGCTTTTCGAGTTAGGGGAGGAATTCTTATTGGAATATTGGGCACAACAGTTGTTAGTATGATATTTAAGATTGTTCCTCTTCCAACTAAGTTTGTAAGGGTTCCTACGGTTGAGAGTTTTAGTACATTTTTTAGAGCAGATATTGTTGGGGCGGTATGGAGTAAGGGTATGTTGAATATAGCAGCTCTTGTTATGATATTTGCACTGTTTATGACTGACTTTTTTGACACAATGGGAACTGTTATTGGGGTAGGAGAAGAAGCCGGTCTGCTTGACAGATATGGAAATCTTCCAGGGCTGAGGAGAGTGCTGCTGATAGATTCCCTGGCTGCTGTTATCGGAGGCCTTTTTGGTGCAAGTTCCATTACTACTTATATTGAGAGTGCTTCTGGAGTATCTGATGGTGGAAGAACTGGTATAATGCCAACAACTACAGGTATTCTGTTTTTATTATCGGTGTTCTTTGCACCATTAATTGCAGTAGTTGGTGGAGGGGTTGAAGTAGCAGATGGTATTTATAAATACCCTGTGACTGCACCCGCACTGATTATTGTAGGATTTTTAATGATGGGCGTGATCTCAAGAATTGATTTTAAGAATTTTGAAGTTGGGATTCCAGCCTTTTTAATAATAATTATTATGCCTTTTACTTATAATATCTCTTACGGGATTGGGTTTGGATTTATAAGTTATACCCTGATAAAATTATTTAGAGGCAAGGGGAGAGAGCTCCATCCTCTTATGATTATAGTTAGTATACTATTTGCAGTAGCATTTATTGCAGAAGCATTAGCTAAAAAGTTTATTGGTGGGTGAGAAATAAAGTTTGTAGGAATATAAAAGGTAACATAAAGATGAGGTAAGGAATGGAGATTAAAGAGTTAGAAAATAGACTTGATAGTTTTGATAAAGATGTCCGCTTAGAGACTCTACATCTTTTACGGGAAAAGGTTGATACATGCAAGCTTGCTCACCCTGAAAAAACAGATTTTATTAACCTGCATTGTCATAGCTTTTTTTCCTTTAATGCTTATGGTTACTCCCCAGCGCATATTGTCTGGCGCGCTTTTAAAGAAGGATTGGCAGTGGTGGGGATAGTAGATTTTGATATTCTTGATGGTGTGGAAGAGATGCTTGAGGCAGGCAGGATTTTGAATATGAAGGTGGTTGCCGGCATTGAGACACGAGTATTCATAAAAGAATATAGTGATAAGGTTATAAACTCACCCCGGGAACCAGGGGTATATTATCTTATGGGAACAGGATTTTACAAGAAACCAGTTCCTGGTTCTACCTCAGATGATACCATAATTAAACTTGGCGCTATTACCAGGAGGCGCAATTTGATGATTCTGGAGAGGATAAATAATTTTCTCAACGAGCTACAGATTGATTACAAGCATGATGTTCTGCCGCTTACTCCAGGCGGCAATGCTACTGAAAGACATATACTTGTTGTTCTTGAGAAGAAAGCAAGAGATGTGTTTAACAACGCTCGCGAAAAGTTAATCTCCTTCTGGGCAGAAAAATTACAGATTAACAGGGACAAAATATCATCTGTTCTGGATAGCCCTCCTGAATTACAGGAACTGCTCAGGTTAAAATTGATGAAGTATGGCACTATAGGATATGTTTTGCCTGAGAAGGGAAGTTTCCCAACACTTGAAGAAGTGATTGATATGATAGAAGATAGCGATGCGCTTCCTGTGGCTACCTGGTTGGATGGAACAAATGAAGGTGAGAGGGAGATAGAGCAACTCCTGAAGTTTCTAATTGTAAAGGGTATTCTGTTGTTGAATATTATCCCTGACCGTAATTGGAATATTAAAGACGAGGAGGAAAAAAAGGCCAAGGTAAGAAATTTAGATCAGGTGATAAAGACTGCTAATGAATTAGATTTACCCATCATTGTGGGGACGGAGATGAATAAAATGGGGCAGAAATTTGTTGATGATTTTACTGTTCCGGAGTTAAGCTCATATCTGGACTATTTTCGAAAAGGCGCTCTTTTCGTTTATGGGCATACCCAGCTCGCCAGATTTTTTAATAAAGGATATAATAGTTGCTGGGCAAAAGAAAATTTAGCTGGTCATACCGAGCGAAATAGTTTTTATATAAAAATTGGGGGAGTTATGCAGCCAGATTATGATTATGAGAATCTAAAGAGGATGAAAGAGGATAATATCTCGCCAGACGAAATACTACATTTATTAGGGAGAACTACCTTATTATAAGAATGACAATTTAGCTTAAGAGCGGAAGGAATAGAATTATGGTTGAAGCAGAAAGGATAAAGCGGGGACTAGTTAAGTGGGGAAGGAAGATTGCCGAGAAGGGCTTAGCAGTGGGCGCAGGAGGAAATATCAGCGCCCGTGTAGGAGACATAATCTATCTGTCGCCAAGTGGGTATGCCTTTGAGGAACTCACTGCAGACCAGTATGTAGGGGTAAATCTGAAAACCGGCGAGGTAGTGGACGGTAGTTTAAAACCAACCTGCGAGATTTCTATGCACTTAGGATGCTATTTAATCCGGAGAGATATCCAGGCTGTTGTCCACACTCACCCTCCTCTGACCGTCGGGCTGATAAGCGCTGGTGTGGAGATTAAACCGATGTTTCCTGATTTTGTTGCCTATGTTGGTGAGGCGCCGGTGATTGATTATGTTATCCCGGCAGGAGTGGAAATCAGGGAGGCAGTTACCCGAATAATTAAGGATCATAATGCGGTTTTACTAAAAAATCACGGGGCAGTGACTGTGGGAGCCAATCTGAAGGAGGCCTTTTACCGAGCACAGATTATTGAAGATGCCAGCCGCAGCATTCTGGCTTCGCTTATAGCAGGTAAGCCCCGATTCTTGACCAAGGAGGAACAGGAAGGTATCAAAAGTCTGGAGGCAGAAGATTACCGCAAAGCACTATTACAAGGTAAATAACAAGAAATTTTTATCAAATTGACTAATTCTAAACCCATAAATACCTCCATTTTTAGATAGTTTATTAGAAATTTATTATGGGAAATAAAATAAAATGGTTTATCAAAAAATATTATATGGGGTTGTAGCACTCGTAATAGGAATAGTTATTATATATGGTAGTCAAGCAGTTTATCTTTACTTAAACCAATCCAGATATGTTTATTTCCCAACTCGTGAAATTACTGCTAATCCTTCTAATATAGGACTATTATATGAAGACGTTACTATTAAAACTTCAGATGAAATAAACCTATCAAGCTGGTATGTTCTAGCTGAGAAACCAAGGAGAGTAATGCTGTTTTTTCATGGAAATGGGAGCAACATTTCAGGTCGCCTGGACTTGATTAAAATTTTCTATGAACTAAGGTTAAGTACATTTAAAAGGAATCTATGAGATTTCCTTTCCCATATATATCCAATCCCTGTAACCAAAGTATCTCTTAGCGATTGTAGAAGACCTTATAACCAATTTATTAAAACCAAAATTTTTATATAATATGTAGGCAATATTATTTTTTCTTGCCACCCATAACCTCAAGGACTTTATTTTGTTATTTTTGCCATATTCTTCAGCAAAGGATAGCATTTTTTTAGCAATTCCCTTTCTCCGACTATTTATATCTACTGCCAGATTGTCAATGTATATAGTTTTATTATCTATTCTGGGTATATCTAAAAAGGTTAAAAAATATGCCTTTAATCCTTTAAAGAAGCCAAGGTTGTTAAAATAATTTGTAATGCTTCTTTTATATTTTTGGACTGTTTCTTTTGTTACCAGTTCTATAATTCCAACAATTTTGTTGTCTATCTTGGCATTAAAATATCTATTTGTCTCAAAATTACTGTATATCTCGGATTTTATGATGTTATAAGCAGATTTCTTATTATTACTGAAAATAAACTTTAATTTTTCGTAAAATGAATCAAATTCTATCTTAAGATAATCGTCTATTTCATCTTTTTTGAGGTTATAAATATTAGCATTATTAACCAGGGTTTTTAATTTACTCATTTGACAAATCTTTATCTTTGATAAGTTCTAATGCTTCAGGTAAGTCCTTTTTGTTAGCCATTAATTTTACTCCCCTGACACCTTGTAGGGAAGCATACATCTGACCTGCATCATCAGAAAAAATATAGGTTTTTATACCGAAACTTGCCAGATAGCTTTTTGCTATTTCTGCCTCTGTCCTTGAGTTAAAAGTTTTTACAATTGATAACTTTGCCATTTTAAATAATTACAGTCAAAATAAATAATTTATTATTTTATTATTAGCAAGCTTTAAAATTTTATAAACGTCTATTATTTTGTGATACTTAGAGAATAGCAAAATTATTTTAATTTTAAAATGTTTATATTTATTCTAATTATTATTTTTGCTTTCCAGGGCAAGATAATTTTAGGTAATCCTCTACACACTGCTCTAATAGCTGTGCCTCTTATTATTCAGACATTTCTTGTATTTATTTTATTGCTTATGGCTGGGGTAAAGCATGGAAACTTCCCTACAGCATTGCTGCCCCGGGAGCAATGATTGATACAGACAACTTTTTTGAGCTTGCAGTTGCAGCAGCAATACTATAAACTTTTTTGCGTAATAAAAGAAAATTTGTTAATCTTTACCTTGACTTTCTCTAATTTTCTCTATATAGTCATAGACAATGAAGACCTCAAATCTGAAAGAGAGGCTAAAATGAAAAATGATGAAATAATGACAATTAAAGATCTCTCCATTTATTTGAAGATTAACGAAAAAACTATCTACAAGCTTGCTAAACAAGAAAAATTACCAGGCATCAAAATTGGCGGGATGTGGAGATTTAAAAAAGAAGCTATTGATAACTGGATGATGAATGCCGGCAAACAAATCAAGGTGGAAAAAATGAAAGATTTAGATTACCTGAATTTAAAAGAGAACGAAAAAAAGGCATTAATGGAATTGAAAAAAAGATTACTTGAAAGGTTTCCAGATGTTAAGGTTATTCTATATGGCTCAAAAGCAAGGGGAGATTCTGGTAGGGAATCTGATATTGATGTTTTGATAATTTTAAGTAATAGAGTAGATGATAGTTTAAGAGAAGAGGTATTTAGCATGAGCTTTAAGATAGAGTTAAAATATGATGTGATTTTTGGAATGCTGGTGGAGTCTGAAGGTTTCTGGAATTCATCGCTTGGTAAAGCAATGCCCATTTACTGGAACATTGATAGAGAAGGGATAGCTGTAAAATGAAAGAAGAGGTTGTCAAATACAGAAGAGAAAGGGCAAGAGAAACCCTGGAAGAAGCAGAGATCATGCTTAAAAACAAAAAACTATTTGCTACTGTCAACAGGATATATTACGCAATATTTTATGAGGTTCTTGCTCTTCTTTTAATGAAAGGACTTTCTTCTTCAAAACATAGCGGTGTAAGAAGCTTGTTTAATAGAGAATTTATGAAGTCTGGAATTATATCTGAAGAACATGGCGATTTTTACAACAGGATGTTTGGATTCAGGCAGCGCGGAGATTACGAAGATTTTGTTGAATTTGATATGGAAGAGGTGAAAAGATGGCTTGACAGAGCAAAAGATTTTATTAATTCGGTAGAGCAGGTTATTGAAAAGATATAATCAGTTATTTGCAGGATTTACAAGCTTCTTTAGAAAGTTCCGCCAGACGAAAGCAAAAGCTATACAAAAATTCTCCCAAAGTTTACTAAAGTCATTTCTTAAGTTAAGCTCATTATAATTAGTTTTACCAACCTCAAGTAAAGAGATAGAGAGTCTTCTAAATGATTGGCTTATACTAAATTATTTAGACTATCTATCTTGCATGTTAACCCAGGGCCTTTGCTTATAATACTTATAATGACAAATTATATCTTGTATTTCTAATTATTCCTGATTTATGCTTACTAGCTCTGAGAGAAAATTGTTATGAATTTATGAATCTAAAGATGATGGGTATGTAAAATCTGTTTATAGGAATCCAGCGAATGTGCACCTGGGAAATAACATAGAATAAATGATTCAGGTAAAAAAATAGTTGACAGCTTAGTACAAATTTATTATTTTGTGTATGTAATTTGTTTTTATGTGTATAAAATAAAATTCAACTAATCAGGGAGGAATGTATAATCACTATGAGAACTAATATAGTAATTCATGACAAGCTTATTAAAGAAGGGCTAAATATTACTGGATTTAAGACAAAAAAGAAACTGGTAAATTTTGCTTTAGAAGAGCTTATTAGAAGGAAAAAAATGTATGAGATACTAAATTTAAAAGGTAAAATAAAATGGGAAGGCAATTTGGAAAAAATGCGTGAGGATAGAAAATGGTAATTATAGATACTTCTGTTTGGATAGATTTTTTCAATGGAAGCTGTAATGAAGAAACCATAAAGCTTGAAGGTTTAAAGCAGAAAAAAGTAGATATATTTACAACTGGATTAATTATCACAGAAATTTTATGTGGTGTAAAAGATAATGAAATATTGGAAGAATTAAAAGAAAAATTATTAAAGCTTCCATTTGTAAATCCTTGTTACCCGGAAACATACATAAATTCCGCATTAATTTATAGAAAGGGAAGAAAGAAGAGAATAACAATAAGAAAAACTATAGATTTTTTAATTGCACAACTTGCAATAGAAAATGGGCTGTATTTGCTTCATAAAGATAATGATTTTAATAAGATAGCAACTTTTACAAAGCTGAATATTTATTAAGTTATACTTTTTGCTAAAAATAAATGGCTTATCAAAAAATATTATATACGGCAACAGCACTCGTAGTAGGAATAATTATAATATTCGGTAGTCAAGCAATTTATCTATACTTGAACCAATCCAGATATGTTTATTTCCCAACTCACGAGATTACTGGCAACCCCTCTGATATAGGACTACTATATGAGGATGTTACCATTAAAACTACAGACGAATTAAACCTATCAGGGTGGTATATTCCAGCTGAGAAACCAGGGGCAGTAATATTGTTTTTTCATGGAAATGGGGGCAACATTTCAAACCGTCTGGACTTGATTAAAATTTTCTATGAACTTAGGTTAAGTACATTTATTATTGATTATCGTGGTTATGGCAGGAGTGAAGGAGAACCTACAGAAGACGGCACATATCTTGATGCAACAGCAGCATGGGATTATTTAGTTGAAAAAAGGAAGATAGCTCCTGATGAAATTATTCTCTTTGGTAGATCTCTTGGTGGACCAATTGCGGCCTGGCTTGCAAAAGATAATAATCCAGGAGTGCTTATTTTAGATTCTACGTTTACTTCAATTAAAGATATTGGTGCTAAGCTTTATCCATATCTGCCAATAAAGAGATTTTTTAAATTTGACTACAGTACAATAAGTTATCTTAAAAGAGTTGACTGTCCTGTCTTAATCATACATAGCCGTGATGATGAATATATTCCCTTTTCTCATGCAGAAAAATTGTTTGAATCTGCAAATGAACTAAAACAATTTCTTGAAATTACAGGTGGTCATAATATTGGGTTTATGACTTCAAAGAATATTTATGCAGAAGGAATAAATTCTTTTATTTCTAAATATTAATATAATTTAAATAAGCTGATTTAAATATTATAAAGCAGATTATCAAATCTAAGTATTTGTCAGGTCTGCAGTGCCCAAAATATTTATGGTTTCTATTTAACCGCAAAGAGAGAATTCCAGAGCTGGATAAAGTAACCCAGTATATTTTTGACCAGGGTCATCTTGTTGGTGAGTATGCAAAGAGGATTATGAAGAATTTTTTAAAGAAAATACTTTAATTAAAAAGACTCTAGAAATCTTTTATTATTTGAGGGAGCCCTTGCTACTTTTAAGACTTAGTTTTATAAATTATATAAAACTTATAGAATTTAATATTCACAGTAAGATGAAAGTAAGAAAAATAGAAGAAATAGTTGATGAGATTGTAATTTTGGAAAAACCAGTATTTTTTCAAGCAGTAGCTCAAGTTTATAAAAATTGGCATGATGTTACAGATAGCGAAGTGATTGAAATATTAAATAGTTGGCAAAGCAGGCAAAAGTGATAAAGATAGTAATAGAGATTAGGAATGAATACTAACAAAGCAAAATTAATAGCTGAGGCTATTTTAGAAAGTAAAAAAACAAGTGTATTCACTGGTGCAGGGATTTCAACTGAAAGCGGTATTCCAGATTTTAGAAGTCCAGGGACTGGACTTTGGAGTAGGTTTGACCCAAATATGTTATCCAGTGATATTTTGTATAATAAGCCTGTTAAATTTTACAAGCAGGGTATAAAAATTTTAAAGTTTATAGCTTCTATTAAAAAGGCAAAACCTAACAGAGCTCATTATATACTGGCTGAAATGGAAAAAGAGAAGTTAATTTCATGTGTTATTACTCAGAATATTGATGGACTTCACCTAAAAGCAGGTTCAAAAAAAGTTTATGAAGTTCATGGAAATTTAAGAGAAGGATACTGTATCAGTTGTGGGAAAAGAGTAACATTTGGCATACTTATTGGTAAAGTTATGAGAGGCCAAATACCTCCTGTTTGCAGTAGTTGTGGTGGCGTTTTAAGACCAAATGTTGTCCTTTTTGGTGACGAGCTTCCCAAAAGTTATATTGAAGCTGTAAAGGAAGTAGAAAAAAGTTATTTACTGTTAGTAGTTGGCTCCAGCCTTGAAGTAAGTCCTGTAAATAATCTTCCTTCTATATGTAAGAGATTTATAATTATAAACAAAGAAAGAACTGATTTTGATAGCATGGCTTATGTTGTGTGGAATGAAAAAGCAAGTGTTGCATTAGATATGATTTATAAAGAAGTAAAAAAAGGAAAAACTTTTGTCAAATGAATTATAAAGCTTTTGCGTTTGATAGAGATGGTACTGTTACCTGGGGTAATCCACCTGGACCTATTAAAAAAGAATATCTTTTGGAGCTTAGGAAATTAGGTTATGATATTGGCGGCTCAGGTGGACAATTGCCTGAAGAACAATACAGCAATTGGGGAAAGCAGGGTATTAAACCTGATTTTGCTGTTTTTAAGGGAGATCTTGCTACCCTTAAAAATAAATATAATAGTGTTACCCATGTAGGTGATGATGTAACTGATAGACAGGTTGCCCAGAAGGCCAGATTTGATTATATGACGCCAGAGGGGTTTGTTATGTGGATAAGAAAAAAGATGGCAAAAAAATATTTAAAAAAGAAGGCAAATGGAAATTTTTGATAATGATCAAAAATTACTTGAAGTTCTTTCAAACAAACAGGGTATTATTTTCTTTTTAGGCCAGACAGATACTGGCAAAACTACTTTTGCTAGAAAATTAATAAATAGATACATTGACAAAAATGAAAAAGTTGTTTTTCTTGATAGTGATGTTGGGCAATCAACTGTAGGACCACTATCTACTATAGGTTTGAAATTTATACAAATTAAAAAAGATATATCCGATAATAATTACTCATATCTATACTTTGTAGGTTCGACTTCTCCAAGGGGCCATCTTCTTCCAATGGTGATAGGAACCTATAAATTATCTCGGATTCTTTTAAAAAAAGTAGATTCTACAATTATTGATACTACAGGACTGGTTCTTGGTAATTATGGGCAGATGTTAAAATTTTATAAAATCAGTTTAATTCTTCCAAGGTACCTGGTTTTGTTTGAAAAAGAGGATGAACTGGAGCCATATAAAGAAATATTTAAAAGTAATAAAAAAATTAAAACATTTTTACTGAAAGTACAGGGTAGTATCAAGGGAAAAAGTTATGCACAGAGAGAAGAATACAGAAAGGAAAAATTTGGTCGGTATTTTAAAAAAGGCGAAGAACAAATATTGAATTTAAAAAAGCTTTCATCTTTTCCACCGATGTTTGAGTTTAAATATAAAATTCAAAAATTTAATATTTTAGGACTGGAAGATGAAAATAATAACTTATTGGGAATTGGAATATTCTTAGATTTTGAGGAGAATGATAAAATAAAAATACTTACTCCAATATCCAATATAAAAGAAATTAGTTTTTTGAAACTAAGTTTTATTAAAATAACTAAAACAGGGCAAAGAATATAAGTTACTTATTGGGGGTTAAAGATGTTTGTTGGCGTGGACGGTTGCAGAGTAGGTTGGTTGGCTGTTCTACTTAATGAGAACAGTAACTGTAAAGTAGATGTTTTTCCAGATGTATTCAGCCTTTGGAATAGGTACAAAAGCACTTTGTTAATACTTATTGATATTCCTATTGGTTTAAGAAAAAGAGGAAATGAGGAGCGGAAGTGTGATAAGAAGGCTCGACAGTTGCTTGGTCCCAGGCGGTCCTCCAGTGTGTTTCCAGCACCCTGCCGAACTGCGATTTATGCTGAGAGTTATGAGAGAGCAAACGTAATCAATAAGAAAATGACAGGAAGAGGATTGTCCCTTCAGACCTGGAATATAATCCCTAAAATTCGTGAGGTAGACATGCTTCTTTCAAATGATGAATCTGCCAGATTGAAAGTCAGAGAAATCCATCCAGAGATATGCTTCTGGGCACTGGCTGGATATCCGATGGAACACTCAAAAAAGAGGCGTGAAGGATTACTAGAGCGTATACAGGTACTGAAATCAATTTATCCTCATACAGATGATATAATAAGACAAGCTTTATCAACATACAGACGCAGGGAAGTGGCAAGAGATGACATTCTTGATGCCCTATCAGCAGCAGTTACTGCAATGGTGGGTGTACAGAAACTAGTTTCTATTTCAGAAGAACCTGAATTTGATTCACGAGGCTTGCGCATGGAGATCATGCACTATCCTTACTGTACTAAGTGTAAAATCATGTGAGAAACCTTGGGAGAATGTGTCTGTTAAAGGGATAATATTTATTTTATTTTCCATCTTTAGATTTAGATTTCTTTGCAGTCTATATTAATAAATGCCTGTTACCAATATCTACATTTTTTAGTCCACATCTCTTGGCTGTTTCCAGACACAGGTAAGCTAATTTTTTAGATGTTGGAGGTAGATCGCTCATATAAAATTGGGGATGGAATCCTAAAAGTTTGTAAGATATCTCATAGTTGCAATTGTTTCCCAGCATATTCGCAGGAATTTATTTTTTTTATTTTTTAGGGCTTTACTGGAAGCAGCCAGTGAAAATTCTATCTGTACAGAAGGATCTCCTCCAAAGAAGCAGATGCAGGAAGTTCTGCTGTCAATACTATTTATAAGCTCATCTATAGTTCTTATGGGGCTTAAGGATTCTGCCATTTCTCTAAAATGCCAGTTCTGGCAGAATGGCAGAAAAGGCAATTGAGAGAGCAAACTCCTAAAAAAACTGCTAAATTTTTATATCCATATTCCACGTCAGGAGTATATGAGTAATACGGAAAACCAGAGCTTGAACAACCGGCACATACCCAGTCTGCTACACAATTAGTAGGTAGAGGGTCACAGTACCAGTTTAGTACAGCTCTATCTTTTTTATTATTGTTTAAGTAATTAAGTTTTCCATTTATATTTTCTCTAAGCCCACAGTATCCTTTATGGCCTTTTCCTATTTTACAATTATTAATACACAGGCCACATATAATTCCGTCTTTGTCTTTAGGAGGTGTTTGTGGTAAGTTAAATTCTTTTCTACTTTTTTTATGGGCAGATATTATATAATTTCTGGTTTTATCTGGATATTTTCTTATACATTCAAGGCAGATACCCAGAGTATCAGATATATATTTAGATATCCTGCCACATATTCTACAGGTAGAATATAAGTTATTGCTAATGGAATCTGAAATTACACCCATCTTGTATAGAAGAATATAAATAAAAAACTATAATTAATAATACATATTTTATTTAAGTCGTTATTAGTTATAATATCATACGTTTGGATAATAAAATTTTTTTAAAAATTTTACACCTAAAATATATTTTGAAGGAGGTATATGAGTTATGAATTATAGAGGCAAATATCATAAATATTACGGACCTTTTGGTATGGGATTTCATTTTGGGTTTCCACCCTTTGGATGGTGGGAAACTTATAGTGTTGATGAGGAATTAGAGATGCTGAATGAATATAAGGATTATTTGGAAGAAGAGCTAAATAAAGTAAAGGGTAGAATTAGTAGGTTAAGTAAAAAATAGGTTTTAAATTAAAAAAGTCTCTTAAGAAGCCTGAGCATCAAGCCTTGTTTTTCTCTTCTTCCTTTTCTATATATAGCTTTGAGCTTCATACCTGCAAGCTCCCTTGCAATTTGGATCGCTTTATCACTATCACCTAAATAATCTACAAGCCCTAGCTCCAGAGCTTCTTTACCTAAATAGGATTTACCTGATTTTATGTTCTCTAAAACTCTGTCGTCTCTTATATTTCTGTTTTGTTTTACCTCATCTATAAAATAATTGTTAAAAGCTTCTACATGATCTTCTATAAATTTTTTTTCCTTTTCTGAAAGTTTAGAATAAGGGGATCCCATACCTTTATACTCTCCCTTTATGAAAGTATCAAACTTAATACCAATTTTTTTTGCAAGTTCCGTCAGGTCAATTCGTTCAGCTCTGGTACCAATTCCACCAAGGCTGCTTAGTGGATCTGCCACTATCCTGCTGCAAGCAGACGCTATCCAGTAAGCTCCAGAGGTTCCATGTTCTCGAATATGAGCAACGGTAGGTTTTTTAGATTTTTTTATAGCATCAGCTATCTCTTTGCTTGCATAAGGTGTCCCTCCTGGTGAATCTACTTCAAAAATAATAGCTTTAACTCTGGTATTACCTTCCAGTTCTTTAATATATTTAGCCATTTCGTCAGATTGAGTTACTTCTCCAGTTAAGGATAGCATAGGTAGTGGAGCTATTGGCATTGCTCCCCTGGAAATAATAAGTCCTCTAATAGGTACAATCATAGCTATGTATTCTCTCAATTTTTCTCATCTCCTTGAATAGTATTTTAACCTATTTTTTGCAATATAAACAATGTTTCATATTAGGCGATTTAAAAATATTTTAAAAAGATATTATAATATAAGATATTATACAATTATAATCTTGGTACAATTTGTATAAAATAATAAAATATTAAGAAGCCATTGGCTATAACATAAACTTATTTTATTAATCTAAAATAGCAAAGAATCAAATTTTAGAAAGTTATTAGATGACAGATAAAAAATTAGAGTATAATTTAAATATTAAATATAAAAATATCTTTATTACTGGCAACCCTGGTAGTGGGAAAACAACTCTTTTTAATAGTATTGTTAATGATATTATAGAAGTACTTAAACCTGATTATAAAGTAAGTGGTTTTATAACTAAAGAAATAAGGCAAAAAGGAAGTAGGGTTGGATTTAGCATTGAAAATTTCAGTGGAGATAGAGGGATACTGGCTCATGTAAATTTAAAAGAGGGTCCAACGGTAGGAAAATATAGGGTAAATTTAGCAGATTTGGAAAATATTGGGATTAAAACTATATTAGAAGCTTTAGATAATCCTGAAGTTGGTGTAATTGCTATTGATGAAATTGGTAAAATGGAGATGCTGCATCCAGATTATAAAAACATCATCAGTAAAGTACTTAACTGTCGAAAAATCATGTTAGCTACTATAGCTTACCGAAGTATAAGTCTTTTAGAATCACTAAAAAACAGGAGTGATACTTATATTTTAGATCTTACACCTATTCCCAAAGAAAGCATTAATAGAAAAAGAGCAAAGAAATTAATAATAGAAATGATTAGTAGCAAAAAGTAGCAAAAATTCTTAATTTGTAAATTAAAAAAATATGCAAAATAAATTAACAACAGTAACTAAATTGTTATTAGTATTCATAATACTTATTTTTATTATCTACCCCGTAGATAAATTAAATGCTCAGGAAATTACCTATCAGAAAGTAAATTTTTATGATGGTTTTACAGGACTATATCCAATTTACCCAGAAGAAAAAGTAAAAGTAGATAAAATAATACCAGGAACTCAAAAAGGTTTATATGTGACCGGGTGCAACATGGGTAAATTAAAAAAAAGAAAGGAAATATATAAGTTGATACAGGATAGTGAACTTAATTGTATTGTTTTCAATGCAAAAGACGATGCAGGATACATTGATTATGACTCTAATGTAAAGTTTGCTGAAGAAATTGGGGCTGAGAAAAAATTCTATGATATAGATGAGATATTGGATGAAATGAACAGCAGGAATATATATAGCATAGCAAGAGTTGTGGTTTTTAAAGACAGCATATTACCAAAGGCTAAGCCAGAACTGGCAATAAAAGATTCAAGGACTGAGAAACCGTTGTATTCAGAAGGATCATACTGGCCAGATATTTATTGTGAGCAGGTCTGGGATTATAATATAGAAATTGTAAAAGAGCTTGTCGAGAAAGGAGTTGACGAAATTCAATTTGATTATATTAGAGCTCCTGCAAGTGGAAATATATATTATGCAGAATATAGCTATAATACCAATAATAGTACTAAAAGCTGGGCAATAACAAGTTTTTTAAAAAAGGTAAGAGAAGAGACTAAGCAGTATGATGTAAAAATATCTGCTGATGTTTTTGGTTGGGTTCTTATAGCAAATAATGATCAGGGAATAGGTCAACCACTTGAGGAAATTATACCTTATCTGGACTATATTTATCCAATGCCTTATCCATCTCATTATTCTTCTTATTTTTTAGGTTACCAGTTTCCAGAGCAGCACCCTTACGAAGTTGTAAAATACACTCTGGAGAAAGGACTGCCAAGAATAAAAGATACAAAATGTATTATTATTCCCTGGATCCAGTCATTTGGTCTTAATATGAGATATACTAAAAGAGAAATTTTATCTCAAATTAAGGCAGCAGAAGAGTTAGAGATAAAAGGATTTTTATGCTGGAATGCAGCGAATAAATATAAAATAGTAAAAGAAGCATTAGAAGAAAGAGGTTTTGATGGTAACTAACTTGAAACATTCTGTCCATTGATGGGGTAATACATTACAAGCATAATTGTAAGAGCACTATTTGTCATCTCTTAAATTTTTTTCTAACAATTTTTGTTATATTAGTCGGGAGACTATTCGTATGGAAGAACAGCCTGATGTAATTATTTAACATAGTTTTTGGCTGTTCTGTTGGGACAACTTATTAAAAATGAAGTAAAATATTTTGTATATGAAGTTTTATATAAAATTTTTACTGATATTATTATCAGGTGCAATTTTATCTTTAAGCTTTTATGATAGACTGGGATTTTTAGCCTGGTTTTGTCTTGTTCCATATCTGCTTGCTATATATCATTCAAGTATTAAACAAACAATTCTTTTTAGCTGGGTGTTAGGATTATTATATTTTGCTGGTGTTACTTACTGGTTTGTAGAGTATAGCTTTGTTTTCTGGCTTCCAATTGTCGGATGTTTGACAATTTTTACTTTACTTTTTGGAATAGTTCTGTATTTCATATATTCAAAAATTGAATGGCCTGTTTTAAGAATTTTTTTAATTTCTGCAGTCTGGCTGTCAATAGAATTTTTAAGATGCCGAACATTTCTTGCTTTCCCATGGGGTATGCTTGGTTACTCTCAGCATAATTTTTTACCACTTATGCAGATGGCCAAGATAACAGGAATATATGGAGTTTCTCTTATATTAATTTTATTTAATAGCATACTTGCTGAGACTATAATTTATTTTTTGAAGAGCAGGAAAGTAAATTTAAAATACTTACTTTCGGCGGTTTGTTTAGTAGTTATTATAGTAATTTCTGGGTTAATAAACATGAATTTATATAGAAAAAATTTTGAATTTTTAAAATCAAGTAAGGCAGAAAATAAAGAATATGTATCAAGTGGTGACTCAGACAGTAAAGCTACTGACAATTTTGCTGACAAGAAAGACTATAGTAAGATTAATATAGCCATAGTACAGCCTAATATTTCTTTTGATGATAAATATGAAAAAGATAGTGGTGTAATAATTCCTGATCCTTACGGAAGTAAAAATTATTTTAAAGAAGGTACTAAGCTTGTCATATTTCCAGAAAGTGTTATATGGGGACCTATAGAACGGGTGAGTAATGCAACTTTTAAAGAATGGGCAAGTAAAACTATAAGAGAAGAGAATTTATATCTTATGATGGGACAGATTCTCTGGGATGAGCAGGAAAACTATTATAATGCAGTTCTGCTTTATTCGCCAGATTTAGAAATAATAGGGAGATACAATAAAATTCACCCCCTTCCCTGTGGTGAATATATGCCATATCCTAATATTTTAGGTTTCTTAAGTTTTCTGCATGTAGCAAAGCTTGATATAACTCCTTGCAGGCAGTTTAGTATGATTTATTATACTGAAAAAGGGAATTTAGGAACAAATATATGTTTCGAATCTACACTGCCCCTGATTTCAAGAGCTTTTAGAAACAGGGGAGCTGATGCTGTTTTTGTATTTACTGACGATGCTGCATTTAAAGATAGTGTAGCTTCCTGGCATCATCTTATCTTTTCAAAAGTAAGAGCTATTGAAAATAATTGTTATGTGGTGCACAGCAGTAGCATGGGAATCTCAGGAGTTATTAGTCCTATTGGTGAGATAGTCTCAAAGACAGAGTTGGGTAAAAGAGAAGTACTATATGAAACCATATACTTAAATTTCAAAAAATCTTTTTATTCTACCTTTGGAAACATAGTTATGTATATATATTTTGTCTTTTCTGCTATATTCCTGGTTATATATATTATATCTAAATATATCTAAAAAAAAATTATAAGAGATTTTTAAAAGGTTCATCCGTATTATTATAGCAAAATAGGGAAA
>Ga0209121_10000845_pt1 | contig 32760 bp, 36 predicted proteins | sample Cruoilmetagenom3_FD_187292 | JGI IMG/M metagenome (GOLD analysis project Ga0209121, IMG submission 187292) | Oil polluted marine microbial communities from Coal Oil Point, Santa Barbara, California, USA - Sample 3 (SPAdes) (version 2) | ecosystem: Environmental > Aquatic > Marine > Oil seeps ... | reverse complement strand
GGTTCGGGGTTCGGGGTTCGGGGTTCGGGGTTCGGGGTTCGGGGTTCGGGGTTCGGCAGGATTGTGTTTGGTATTAATTAAAAAGCAATTCGTCATTTATTTATTCATCACCTAACCCTTCAACTCTTGATAAAGCAAATTATAATTGGCAGTTACACAACATTAATTACACCCTCGGAGCCTTTACCCTATACGCGGCATAAAGCCCCGCCTACAAAATAGTGTGCGCCACCCCATCAGCCTTAGTTTACCTCGCACACGTTTTAGGCTCGAAGCCCGTCGCTCGTAGCCCGTTAACCTTTAACCTAAACCATCGCGGCTTTTACATACACATCAAAGCGGTTCTTCTTGGTTTTGATTTGCATGCTTGGAGTTTTATCATTTAAAAATGGTGCGTAATCGGGGCGTTTAACCACCACACGTTTGCTGGCAAGGGGGTAGGCAAACTCGAGTAAATCATCGGCGTCGGTATCGCCACCTACTAATTCTTGGAATACGCGCATTTCTTTTTTAACCAATGCTGATTTTTCACGGTGCGGAAACATAGGATCTAAATACACTACATCGGGCACGCTGTCACATTGAGCAAGTAAGGTATGGCTTGAGCCAAATATTAAGCTCATATTTTGCTGCATCCATGGGCCAATTTCACTATCGTTATAAGCACGTTGTAAACCGTCATATAACAGCGCGGCAACCACGGGGTGGCGCTCATGCAAAATCACTTTACAGCCTAGCGAAGCTAAAACAAAACCATCACGTCCAAGCCCTGCGGTTGCATCGAGTACCACTGGCGTTGCGCCCTTATTAAGGCCAACCGCTTTAGAAATTGATTGCCCTTTACCACCACCAAATTTACGCCTATGTGCAACGGCACCAGTTACAAAGTCTACGTTAATTGCACCTAGTTTAGGCTCATCAGTTTTATATAGGCTTAGCCCTTTATCATCGTAATGCAAACTAAAGCCACTGCTTTGCTCCGCCCATTGAGCAAGCCCAAAGCGTGTTTCTAACTCATTCAAATATGGCCGACACTCTTTAAACACACACTGTATAATCACTTCACACTCCGATGATAAATTTCACCGCTATTATACCCAAACAGCAGCAATATACGAAGTTCGCAAGGTCTATAGTTTAAAACAACTCAATATCGTTATTTTCACTCTCAGATTCTGGCTGCGCTTGTTGTTTACTTAGTTGTGTTTGAGTAATTAAGTCATCACGCTGTTGAGTAGTTGTTTTTAGTTGGTGCTTGATAAACGCTAAATCATTCGTGGTTGCAACCAGCTGCTGTGATGTATGGCTAAGCTGAGTTATTTGCTCATTGAGCTGCGAAGCTGGTAAGTCATTTTGTGTTTGCATTAACGATTGGAGTTGCTCGAGCTGCTCTGTAAGCTGGCTAATCGCATTCGTTTGCATGGCGTTTTGATTTTTAAGCTGGGCAACAATATCTTTAAAAGCAAGGGTTAGCTCATTGTCGCGCATTAGTCGATATTGGTGCTGCTGTATAGTAACTACTTTTTCGTTAGTTACTTCTAAAATATGCGGAAATAAATCTTTATAGCGACCATACAGTGATGGCGTATCTATTGGCATATTTTTAATTAACAGTGAAATATTAGGGTAATTAATAATAGTACTATGACCAATATCAACAAAGCGCTCTGCATTTTTATGCTGCATGAGTAGCTCTTGCTCTAATGGGCATACGCCCGTCTCTTGGCTATAAAACACTCCCTGGTTATTTTGCCAAAAAACAACCACGACATTAAGATGTAATGGCGTAAAAAAGCCTAAAAAGTATTCACTTAATAGTTCTAAATTATCAGCATGGTAGCTTTGACAAACAAAGCGCATAATGCGTCCCATGTCACCGGTTTCAATCATCGCCATTTCAGCTGTTTTATTGGCCTTTGCTATATCATACTGCAGTGCTGCGCATTGCTTGCGGTACTGGTAAAGAATTTTAATGCGTGCCATCAGCTCCTGTGCGTTAAAAGGCTTTAAAATGTAGTCAGCCCCGCCAACACTAAACCCTTTAATACGTTCGGCCTGCCCCACTTTGGATGATAAAAACATTACCGGAATGTCTGTTGTGGCTTTATTTTGTTTAATACTTTGGCAGACCTCATATCCAGACATGCCCGGCATTTCAACATCAAGCAAAATAATATCAGGGTTATATTTATTTGCTTGTCTTATGCCATCTTCACCATTTTTGGCATGGAGCACTTTACAAAACCCAGCTAAAGACTCTTCAATAATATGGTGCATTAATTTATCGTCATCAATTGCCAGTATTAACTTTGCCATGCGTTAGTCCCTTTTAGTACTTTGTTCAAAGCATAGTACGCTATGTTGAAACTACTAAAATTTATTCAAAATATTCTTTAACAACACTGTGTTTTAGGCAATAAAAAAGCGCCACTGGGGCGCTTTTGTAATTATATTTTAATCCGCAAAGGTCAACAGACCCTAAGCGGCAATGCCACTGTGGCGTAGTAGTGCGTCTACACTTGGCTCACGACCACGGAAGTTTTTAAACAATGTCATCGGCTCTTCGCTGCCGCCTTTTTCAAGAATGTGCTGCATAAACGCTTGGCCTGTTTGTGGATTAAAAATCCCCTCTTCTTCAAATTTAGAATAGGCGTCTGCCGAAAGTACTTCAGCCCATTTGTACGAGTAATACCCCGCGCTATAACCGCCCGCAAAAATATGACTAAAGCCATGCTGAAAACGATTAAACGCTGGCGGCTTAATGACTGAGGTACGACTGCGTACATCATCAAGCACAGCTTGAATGTTACATGGTTTGTCTGCCACGTAATCGTGGTGGATTTTAAAATCAAATAACGAGAACTCAAGTTGTCTTAACATTTGCATACCTGAGTTATAATTTTTAGCCGCAAGTAGTTTATCAAGCAACTCTTTTGGTAGTGGCTCACCGGTTTCGAAGTGACCTGAGATAAAGCTAAGCGCTTCTTCCTCGTAACACCAGTTTTCTAAAAACTGACTTGGCAACTCAACGGCATCCCATGCCACACCATTAATACCGGCAACGGGGGCTGCATCCACTTGGGTAAGCATATGATGAATGCCGTGACCAAACTCATGAAACAGTGTGGTTACTTCATTATGGGTAAACAAAGCAGGCTTATCGCCAATCGCTTTATTAAAATTACACACCAGGTAAGCAACTGGTGTTTGAAGTTCACCATTAGCGCGCACTTTACGACCCATACAGTCATCCATCCACGCACCACCACGCTTGTGATCGCGCGCATACAAATCTAAGTAAAAACGACCACGTAAAGTGTTATTGCTATCGTAAATTTCAAAAAAACGTACATCTTTATGGTAGCTATCAAAATCAGCGACTTCTTTTACAGTAATACCAAATAGGCGATTAACCGTTTCAAATAAGCCACTTAGTACTTTATTTGCTGGGAAGTACGGGCGAAGAACTTCATCTGAAATCGCGTACTTTTCTTGCTTTAGTTTTTCACTGTAATAACCAAAATCCCACGCCTGCAGTTCACTAATACCATGCTTTTGCTCTGCATATTGTTGCAGCTCTTTAAGTTCTTGCTCTGCTTGTGGTTTAGACTTAGCAGCTAAGTCTTCTAAAAATGAGAATACCTGCGCGGGTGATTCTGCCATTTTTGTAGCCAACGACTTTTCAGCGTAGTTATTAAAACCTAATAATTGTGCTAATTCATGACGCAGTGCAAGTTCTTCGCTCATTATGGCTGAGTTATCAAACTCTCCCGCATTAGGACCTTGATCGGATGCACGGGTAGAAAACGCGGTGTATGTTTCTTTGCGAAGTTCACGATTATCTGCATAGGTCATAATCGGCAAATATGAAGGGAAATCTAGGGTAAATACCCAGCCGTCTAAGTCTTTACTTTTTGCCGTATCGGCCGCTAATGCAAGCGCTGATTCTGGTAAACCAGCCAATTGGCTTTCATCGGTAATATGCTTATGCCATGCAAGCGTGGCATCCATCACATTATTACCAAATTTTGAGGCAAGCTCTGATAAACGCGCACTAATTTCACCGTAGCGTTTTTGTTGCTCAGGATTTAACGCAATACCTGAAAGCTTAAAGTCACGTAATGCGTTAGTAATGGTTTTTTGCTGGGCAGTAGTGAGTGTTTTAAATTCGTCACTGTTATAAAGTGCGTTGTAAGCCTCATACAAACCTTGGTGCTGACCAACAAAAGTCGAGTATTCAGAAATAAGCGGTAAACATTGCTCGTAGGCTTCGCGAAGTTCATCATTATTCATTACTGAGTTCAAATGCGATACCGGTGAAAACAATCGCGATAGTTTATCGTCAGCTTCTTCAAGGGGTAATACTAAATCTTCCCATGTGTATGATTGCTTTGCTAATACATCATTAATTGCACTGCGACAGTGCTCAATACCTTTTTTTAGTGCCGGGACAACATGCTCTGGCTTTATTTTTGAAAAAGGCGGTAAACCTTCAAGCCCGATTAGGGGATTAGTATGTGCATTGGTCATAGTGATTCTCGGTTTATGCAAAATATAAAAATTTAAGTTGGGGCAAAATACGTAAATACAAGGGCAAACCTGCTTTACTAGTTAACGAGTGCGTATCTGTAAATGATCACCTAGCAGCTTGATCTGAAATAGCATATCTTTCGTTTGATGAAGGATGTTTGATAGATTTTAGCAGCCCCGAACAAGTGACTTGCTCATCGCATATGCTATCATCGGCACAGAAAAGTTAAATTAATATTTAGAGGATTAAACATGGCTCAGCATTTTGATTACATTGCAATTGGTGGCGGTAGTGGTGGTATTGCATCAGCTAACCGTGCAGCAATGCGTGGCGCAAAAGTAGCATTAATTGAAGCTAAACACATGGGTGGCACCTGCGTAAACGTAGGGTGTGTTCCTAAAAAAGTAATGTGGCATGGCGCTCAAGTTGCTGAAGCAATTAATCTTTATGCTCCTGATTACGGTTTTGATGTTGAAGTTAAAGGCTTTGACTGGTCAAAGCTAGTAGAAAGCCGTGAAGCCTATATTGGCCGCATTCACAAAGGCTATGATAATGGTTTAGCTAAAAATGACGTAACTGTGATCAAAGGCTTTGCAAAATTTGTGGATAGTAAAACCGTTGAAGTAAATGGTGAGCATTACACTGCTGATCACATTTTAGTTGCCGTAGGCGGACGCCCTACTATTCCTAACATTCCAGGTGCTGAACACGGTATTGATTCAAACGGCTTTTTTGAGCTGAACGAACAACCTAAGCGTGTTGCCGTTGTTGGTGCCGGTTACATTGCCGTAGAAATCGCTGGTGTGCTACACAGCCTAGGGACACAAACCCATTTATTTGTTCGTAAGAGCAAGCCGCTGCGCACCTTTGACCCATACATTATCGACACACTGGTTGATATTATGGCAAAAGAAGGCCCTACTCTACACACTGAGTGTTCGCCAAAAGAGGTGGTAAAAGAGGCTGATGGCAGCTTAACTATTCATTTTGAAAACGGTTACAGCGAAAATGTTGATCAGGTTATTTGGGCGATTGGTCGTACACCTACAACCGATAAAATTAACCTTGCTGCAGCAGGCGTAGAAGTAAACGAAAGCGGCTATGTAAAAGTAGATGAATACCAAAACACCACGGCTAAAAATGTATACGCTGTGGGTGATATTATCGAAAATGGTATTGAGCTTACACCAGTTGCTGTAAAAGCGGGTCGTACTCTATCGGAGCGTTTATTTAATAAAGCGCTGCCGGATGATTTGAAAATGGACTACAGCCTAGTACCAACCGTGGTATTTAGCCATCCACCTATCGGCACCATTGGCTTAACTGAACAAGAGGCGATTTCTCAGTACGGCGAAGAAAATGTAAAAGTATATAAATCAAGCTTTGCGGCTATGTACACCGCAGTTACTCAGCATCGCCAAGCATGTAACATGATGCTTGTGTGTGCAGGCGATGATGAAAAAGTTGTGGGCTTACACGGTATCGGTTTCACCGTTGATGAAATGATTCAGGGCTTTGCTGTCGCCATGAAAATGGGCGCGACTAAAGCCGATTTTGATGCGGTTGTAGCACTACACCCAACAGGGTCGGAAGAATTTGTTACCATGAGATAGGTCGAGGTTCGAGGTTCGAGGTTCGAGGTTCGAGGTTCGAGGTTCGAGGTTCGAGGTTCGAGAAATAAAAAAACCTTGTGGTTAACATCGCAAGGTTTTTTTATTTAGAAGTTAGGTGTTTTGCTCGAGACCCGCAGCCCGTCGCCCGCTAACCTTCGTATTTTAAGCTAAATGCTCTCGGGCTAAATACTCTAACGATTGCATTTCTTGTAAGCGACTAATACAGCGTTTAAATTCAAAGTTTAAATTGCCTTGTGTATAGAGCTCGGTAATCGGTTTTTCTGCAGAGATAATTAACGTTACATTACGCTCATAAAATTCATCTACCAACGCAATAAAACGCCTTGCTGCATCATCATTATTTTGTCCAAGCTGTTTTACGTTTGATAAAATAACTGTGTTATATAATCGGCTTATTTCCATGTAATCCACTTGGCTACGCGCGGTTTCACACAGTTCGCTAAATTCAAACATAACGATGCAATCAGACACCTTGCGGGTTTTGATCATCCGTCCTTCTATTTCAATTGGGGTGTCTACTTTACCGGCCTCAGGGGAGAGCTTATCAAAGTATTCAAATAGGTTTTTATCAGCTTGCTCATCAAGCGGGCTGTGAAAAATTTCTGCTTGTTCCAGTGTACGTAACCGGTAATCAACACCGGAATCTACATTAACTATTTCAGTATGCTTATTCACTAAGGCAATAGCCGGTAAAAAACGGGCACGCTGTAAACCATTGCGGTATAAGTCGTCAGGTATAATATTTGACGTGGCAACCAGTACAATACCGCGAGCGAATAATGCTTCCATTAAACCACCGAGTAACATGGCGTCGGTAATGTCTTGAACAAAAAATTCATCAAAACAAATTATGTCTGTTTCTGCTTTGAAAATATCGGCTACTGTTTCTAAAGGGTTAGCAGTGTTATTTAACTTTTTAAGTTCATCGTGTACTCGGTGCATAAAGCGGTGAAAATGCACTCGCATTTTTCTATCACCCGGTAACGCTTCATAAAAAGTATCAACAAGGTAAGTTTTACCACGGCCTACACCACCCCAAAAGTATAAACCTTTAATTGGAGCTGGCTCTGCTTTATTAAAAAGCTTTGCAAAAAAACCTTTAGATTGTGGTTTTGCTTGTGTTAAATCGTCGTATAAACGCTGTAAATGACGAACTGCATTTTCTTGTGCTGCGTCATGTACAAAGTCATCGCGTTGAAGGTCTTGCTGGTATGTTTGCCAAGGAGTCATATCTATTTACAGTTAAAACACAGTTTAATTTGTAAAGCATATTAACACGCATCAATACTCAGGGTATATTAGACTTAGTAGCATTTTAATTTTTTAGTTATTTTCGCATAGAGGTGAATTTATGGGTACATTTACATGGGTAGGGTTAGTGATAGTAGTTGCTATTGCTGCATTTTTCGTTGGTGCCTTTGTCACTAAAAAACAGTTTAAACAAGATGAATTAGAGCAACAAGCAGAGCAAGCCAAGCATTCGCTTGAGCAGTATCGCCAAGATGTTGCCGACCATTTAGCGAATACTGGTAAGTTAGTAAGCAAAATGAAAGAAAACTACGATCAGTTATTAAGTCATGTTGAAGAAACCAATCAACTGTTACTTGAAGACAGAAATAAAGCTCCTGCTGAGCCGTTTTTCTCAAAAGAAACCACAGAGCAATTACAAGCGTCATTAAAAGAACGTAGTTCAGATCGCTCAAACGCCGATGCCCAACCAGCTGATTATGTGTCGGGTAAGTCAGGTTTATTTGCAGGTGATGTGAATACTTCTAAAGCATCTTGATGAACTTTTTTTTGACCCCATAGTCTTTAGATATAACAGCTTTGTTGTTTTATCTTACTGATATACTTTTTTGAGGCTGCTTATTGCAGCCTTTTGCTTTTTAAGTGGAGTAAACCCTGACTATGAAAATGAAATTATCACTTATCAGTGCTGCTATTTTATCTACTAGCTTATTATTAAGTCCAACCGCCTCGTTTGCTAAGTTGCCGGTTGCCGTTAATGGTCAACAATTACCAACACTTGCCCCTATGCTTGAGCAAATCACCCCGGGCGTAGTGAGTATTCAGGTTTCAGGCTCTAAAGAAGTGCGTCGACGTGGTGACCCACTCGATTTCTTTTTTGGCAACCCGCAGCCACGTAGCCAAAAGCGCCAGTTTAGTGGTTTAGGCTCTGGCGTTATTATTGATGCCGATAAAGGCTATGTGGTTACCAACAACCATGTAGTTCAAGACGCCGAAAAAATGGTGGTCACCCTTGAAGATGGCCGCGAATATGAAGCAACAAAAATTGGTAGCGATAAAGAATCTGATATTGCGCTACTACAAATAGACGCTGATGAGTTAACTGCAGTTAAACTCGCTAACTCAGATGACTTACGTGTCGGTGATTTTGCTGTAGCTATTGGTAATCCTTTTGGTTTAAGCCACACGGTTACCTCAGGTATTGTTAGCGCATTAGGCCGTAGTGGTTTAAATATTGAAGGCTACGAAGATTTCATTCAAACCGATGCCGCGATTAACCAAGGCAACTCGGGCGGCGCTTTAGTTAATTTAAACGGTGAGTTAATTGGTATTAATACCGCTATTTTAGGTGCATCGGGTGGTAATGTGGGGATTGGTTTTGCTATTCCATCAAATATGATGAAAAACCTTGTTGATCAAATTGTAGAGCATGGTGAAGTACGCCGTGGCTCGCTAGGTATTTCAGGCCGCCCTCTTGATGCAGGCCTTGCCAAAGCACAGCAGCTTGATGTGAAACAAGGCGCTTACGTTATGCAGGTAATGGATGACACCGCAGCCAGCAAAGCGGGAATTAAAGCAGGCGATGTAATTATTAGTATTAATGGTAGTGAAATTAGTGGCTTCCATGAACTACGCAGTAAAATTGCCACCTTAGGTGAGGGTCGTGAAGTACAGTTGGGGATTTACCGTGACGGTAAAGTTAAAAATGTGGAAGTAACCTTAGATGGTGCATCAGGCATTACCGCTGCGGGCGAAGAGTTACACCCAGCATTCCAAGGTGCAACACTTGAAAATGTGAAGAAAAACAAAATGAAAGGCATTGAGGTAACCTCGGTCGATCCTCGCTCACCATCAGCACGGGTTGGCCTTGAAGAAGGCGATGTTATTGTGCAAGTAAACCGTCAACGGGTAGAAAGCATTCGCGACATGAACCAAATTATCGAAGATATTCAAGGTAATATTGTGTTAGGTGTTAAACGCGGACGAGAGTCTATCTTTGTATTAATTCAGTAATAATACAATAAAAGTAACAGCGGCACTTGCCGCTGTTATTTTTTTTGTGCCATCATAAAGGGATTGCTCACTAACAATAAGAATACCGTGCTAAAACTTCTAAAATTTGTACTTCCTCCTTTGTTTGCCGGTTTAGGCATTGCTTTTTTAGTGGTTTTTTTCAGCCCTAACATGCGCACTGCATTACTACCTAATGTTCCCCTGCCAAGCGCAATGACCACAAGCCATTTAAGCTTTTCGGATGCGGTTAAACGCGCGGCACCATCGGTTGTCACTATTTTTTCAGAAAGTATTTCAAAAGAGCCACGCTACAAGCGCCAAAATACCGTGCAAGAGTTAGGATCTGGGGTGATCATGTCACCCGATGGCTATATATTGACAAACTACCATGTGATCAATAATGCAGATCAAATACTGGTGATTCTTACCGATGGCAGACGTTTTTTTGATGTACAACTTATTGGCTTTGATACCATTACCGATTTAGCATTATTAAAAATAAATGCCAACCACCTCCCTGTTATTCCTGTTAATGACAACTACACCTCGAATGTAGGCGATTTGGTGTTAGCAATCGGGAATCCATTAAATTTAGGGCAAACAATTACTCAGGGGATCATTAGCGCCACTGGTAAGCAAAAAATTACCGACAGTCCTTACAATAATTTATTGCAAATGGATGCCGCTATTAACGTGGGCAATTCGGGAGGAGCGCTGGTAAATTCTAATGGCGATTTAGTAGGGATCACCTCAGCCCAATTTAAAACCCGTGAGAACTTAAACATTCAGGGAATATTTTTTGCCGTACCTTACACTCTTGCTAAAGAAGTAATGGGGAAACTTATTCGTCATGGACGAGTTGTACGAGGTTATTTGGGCTTTGAAGGCACTGCAGTAGATAGTACAGGCAAAGAGGTTAATGATAGCTTAACGCCTGTCGCAGGCATGCGTATTACCAATCTCGACCCTCTAGGTCCTGCATGGCAGGCGGGTATAGAAGAGCAAGACATTGTGATTAAAATTGCAGGGCTTTCAGTGGCTAATCCACAAAATGTATTAAAAAAGATAGGCAGTACCGAGCCAGGTAAAGAAATTGAGTTTGAGCTATACCGTAACGGTAAAATACAAAAAATAATGGTGAAAGTAGCCGAGCTCGAAACCAAGCTATAAAGCGCTTGTTTACCCTTTGACATCAGGCATAAAAAAACGCGATATATAATCGCGTTTTTTTATGTCTTTGACTAACTAGTTGCTTTTGCGTTTGATGTTAGCACCCAGCGCACTGAGTTTATCTTCAATACGCTGATAGCCTCTATCTACATGATAAATACGATCAACAACCGTTTCACCTTGAGCCACAATTCCCGTTAAAATAAGGCTCGCTGATGCTCGTAAATCGGTTGCCATAACCTGCGCACCCGATAAGCTTTGTGTTTCACCACAAAAAGCCGTATTGCCTTCAAGACGAATATTAGCGCCCATACGCTGTAGCTCAGGTACATGCATAAAACGATTTTCAAAAATAGTTTCGGTAATGGTCGCACTGCCGTTAGCCACTACATTTAAAGCGGTAAATTGAGCTTGCATGTCGGTTGGAAAACCTGGGTGCGGCATAGTTTTAATATTAACCGCTTTAAGCTCTCGGCCTCGCATATCAAGATAAATACTATCCTCATGCACTTCTAGTAACGCATTGGTTGCACGCAGTTTTTCAATTACCGGCTCAAGTGAATGAAAGTCGGTCATTTTACACAGTACTTCGCCACCGGCCATCGCGGCGGCAACTAAGAAGGTACCGGTTTCAATACGATCCGGTAGTATGCGGTGCTCACAACCAGATAAACGCTCAACCCCTTCAATCTCAATACGGCTAGAACCTGCACCAGTAATTTTAGCGCCCATTGCAATTAAGCAATTAGCTAAATCAATGATTTCGGGCTCGCGCGCTGCATTTTCTAAAACAGTTTTGCCATCTGCAAGCGTTGCCGCCATGAGTAAGTTTTCGGTAGCACCGACACTGATCATTTCCATAAAAATTTCAGCGCCTTTTAGGCGTCCATCTACTTTGGCATTAATATAACCATTTTCCACCGTTATTTGCGCACCCATGCGCTCTAAACCTTGAATATGAATATCAACTGGGCGTGCACCAATAGCACAGCCACCTGGTAAGGATACTTGAGCCTCACCAAAACGAGCCACTAAAGGCCCAAGTGCGAGCACTGATGCGCGCATTTGCTTTACTAAATCATAAGGCGCTAGTGTACTATTTACCGTTGCACCATCAATAATCAGTGAATCACCTTGCCACTGAACATCGGCGCCTAAGGTTTTTAATAAAGCTTCAGTAGTAATAATATCGCGAAGGCGCGGTACATTAGTAAAGGTACTTTTACCCTCGGGCAATAAGGCTGCAAATAAAATAGGCAGTGCCGCATTTTTAGCGCCAGAAATAGTTACTTCACCAGCCAGTGAAGTGCCACCTTGAATTACAAATTGATCCATCTAAGGGGCCTTATTTATTGCGGTAAAATGAATTTTTGCTCACGTTTCCACTCAGTCGGAGTAAAAGCGCGGATAGAAACAGCATGAATGGTACCATCTGAAATAGTGTTCATTAATGGGCCATACACTAACTGTTGCTTTTTAACACGACTTAATCCGTCAAAGCATTCACCAACTGCAATTACTTCATAATGGCTGCCATTGGCTTTTACATGTACTTCAGCTAACTGAAGTTCGTCGCGTAATAATGTTTCGACTTGACTCGTTTCCATAACTCTCACTCAAATAGGGTTGTAACCTGACCCAACTGCATAAGATTTTGCAGTTGTTCAGGTGGGTTTTGCAATTCAAGGCGAATACCTTGCTGCTTAAATTCTGTAAAAGAGTGAATTAACCAAGCTAAGCCGGCTGTGTCAACCCTTGTGACCTCAGTTAGGTCAAAATAAAGGGTTTTATGCTTAGTTTGTCGCTTAGTGTTCAGAAGCCGTTCATTGCCAATTGAGTTATGAGTCAATTCACCAGTAACTCGTAAATGCTGCTCATCAACTTGGCTGATTGCCAATTTACTCATTTGTATCGCTGCCTCTAAACTGAACCGGTAGCTTACTTTTTTGCTCTAATAGGCCGCTAACATGGTCAATACCTTGTTGACGTAAAATACCCTGAAGTTCACTTTGTTTTGCATCAAGTAAACTAATACCTTCAGCAATCATGTCGTAAGCGCGCCACTCACCGCTTCGGTCTTCACGTACTTTAAAATCAATTTTTATATCAGGTTTACCCGCTTCAACAATTTTGGTTTTTACCACCACCACGTCTTTACCTTTAAACGGTTGCTCGGCAGCAAATTCAACTTGTTGATTAGTGTATTGGGTAAATACACCGGCATAGGTGGCAACTAAATACTCTCTAAACGCACCAATAAAACGCTGAATATCTTCAATTGCTTTTGCTTTTTCTGCCTTGTCGGTAATTGCGCGTACCTTAGACACTTCGCTACCTAACACTCTTAGGGCTGCATATTTGTAGTCGATGTACGGCATTAACTCTTCTTCAACAATAACACGTAAATGTTCTTTATCTTTTACTATTAATGATTGATCTTGGGTAATTCGTGCAAAGGTATTGTCAGCAACTTGACGTACCATTTTATTAGGATCAGTTAATTTTACTTCTGCTGCTTGCACGCTTTGTAATAGCATTAAACTTACCAGCGCAATACTTACTAAAAATGTTTTCAACATAATAATTACTCACTACCTTGGTTGAATAAGAACTGGCCAATTAATTCTTCAAGTACCAATGCCGATTTGGTATCAGTAATTGAATCGCCACTTGCTAATGCTTTGCTTTGCACCCCAAATAAATCATCAATAGCTTGGTCTTGTGCACTGTTTGCAACATCTTCGCCTAAACAACGTTGTTTAGCTGAATCTGAAGCGATCACAGGGTTAATACCTAAATATTGCTCACCTAAAATACCCGAGGTTAAAATTGAGATAGAGCTGGTATCTGAAAAACGACATAAATACTGCGCATCAATACTCATGTTCACCACAGGTAAAAACTCTTGCGGGTGTACATAAATTGACTCGACACGACCAATAACAACTCCCCCTACTTTAATAGGCGCGCGAGTTTTTAATGAGCCTATATTTTCAAACTTGGCGTTTAATGTGTAGGTTTCACCTGAGCCGCTAATACCTGAATTGGCCACTTTAAGCGCTAGCATTGAAAATGCCAAGATACCCAGCGCGACAAAAAAACCAACTAAAATTTCTAATTTCCGTGAATTCATTATTTAATACCCTATTAGCTAGTAAACATTACCGCTGTCAAAATAAAGTCAAAACCTAATACCGCCAGTGATGAATGCACCACTGTTTCTGTTGTTGCCTTGCTGATCCCTTCTGATGTAGGAACACAGTCATACCCTTTATAAAGTGCAATCCAAGTGACAACAATCGCAAATACGATACTTTTAATTAAACCGTTTAGTATATCTTTTTCAAACGACACCTGAGCTTGCATTATTGACCAAAAGCTTCCGGTATCAACACCTAGCCAATCAACACCCACTAAGTGAGCACCAATAATAGCGACCGCTGAAAAAATTAATGCCAGTAACGGCATACTAATTAAGCCAGCCCAAAATCGCGGCGCAATAATACGCCTAAGCGGGTCAATAGCCATCATCTCTAGCGACGATAACTGCTCGGTGGCTTTCATTAAGCCGATTTCAGCGGTTAACGCACTGCCTGCTCTGCCTGCAAATAATAACGCAGTAACTACCGGTCCAAGCTCACGTAACAAGCTAAGCGCTACTAACGGGCCTAGGCTATCTTCTGCACCATAATCAACTAAAACGGTATAACCTTGCAGCGCTAGAACCATGCCGATAAACAATCCTGACACCACAATGATCAATAATGACTGTGAGCCAACCATGTAGAGTTGGCGCACCAGCAGAGGCGTACCTTTTTTTAAATTGGGTAAATGCCATAATGCACTTGCCAACATTTGCGTTGAACGCCCGAGTGCTGCAAATCGACCCAGCGTTTTATGGCCTATTTTTTGTAGTAAATCCAACATTACTGCGACTCTCCTAACAGTTCATCTGCATAGGTTTGTGCTGGATAATGAAATGGTACAGGCCCATCTGATAATCCTTTTAAAAATTGTTGCACAAGTGGTGATTCGTGCTTACGCATTTCATCTGGCGTGCCGCTACCAATCACACCTTGCTCGGCAATAATAATAACGTGGTCGGCAATGCTCATTACTTCAGTCACATCGTGTGTAACAATTAAAGAAGATAAACCAAGTACTTCATTTAAAGATTTAATAAGCTTAACCAACACTCCCATTGAGATAGGATCTTGTCCTGCAAAAGGCTCATCATACATAATCAGTTCAGGATCAAGCGCTATAGAGCGAGCCAAGGCTGCACGACGTGCCATACCACCAGATAACTCTGAAGGCATTAAATCTTTAGCACCACGTAAGCCAACTGCTTGTAGTTTCATTAAAACCACTAAACGAATTAAATCTTCACTGAGCTGTGTGTGCTCGCGGATAGGAAATGCGATATTATCGAACACCGACATATCGGTAAATAATGCACCGCTTTGAAATAACATGCTCATGCGTTTACGTGCCGCGTAGAGCTCTTTACGGGACATGGCGACTATGCTGTCTTTTTTAAATAAAATATCGCCGGAGTCGGGTTTGAGCTGGCCACCAATTAAGCGCAGCATCGTGGTTTTGCCAATTCCGCTTGGCCCCATAATGGCAGTAATTTTACCTTCAGGGACATCAAAGCTCATATTTTTATATATGACCCTATCGCCTCTAGAAAAGGTAACATCCTTGACTTCTACTATTGATTGCGACAAGTCGCTCTCCATAACAATATTCTCTCATATTTCTATTTTAAGGGTTTTTTGGTCAAGATGGAAAAAACAATTCGTAAGATTTTGTAATAGCCACGTAAAAACAGCTATAAGACTGCGACAAATTGACTTAACCGATGCTTAAACAAGCAACTTAACCCATTAAATAATTATTTTAATAACCGCCTAATGTATTACAGCTTACTCTTTTACTTATACTTTTATGGTGGCTTTTGTTACTATTCGCGCTATCTGAATTTACACTAACTGGCTTATCACAATGGTTACCTCGTTTGTCATTTTAATTCTCGGTTTTGCGGCTCTCGTATGGAGTGCGGACAGGTTTGTTTATGGTGCGGCGGCACTGGCTAAAAACTTTGGCGTACCAACATTAATTGTAGGTTTAACCGTGGTAGCTATGGGCTCATCGGCCCCTGAAATGATGGTATCCGCTTCGGCTGCTTTGGCAAATAAAACCGATACAGCCGTAGGAAATGCAGTTGGTTCAAACATCACTAACATATTATTAGTATTAGGTATTACAGCGCTTTTAAGACCGCTTTCAGTCTCTTCAAGTACATTAAAACGAGAAATTCCACTGGTATTATTGGTGTCTATCGCTACTTGGTATATTTTTTCAGATAACTACTTTTCGTTTTTTGAAGGCGCAGCCTTACTCTTTGGTTTTGTTGTTTTTATTGGTGGACTTATTTTTGTATCACTGCGAGCAAAAAACCAAGACGACCCCTTTGTTAGCGAAGCCTGTGATGAAGTACCTGATAATGTCCCAACCAAAAAAGCCGTTTTTTGGTTAGTCGTCGGAATGATTTTACTTCCTGTTAGCTCACACTTTTTAGTTGGCTCAGCCGTTGATATTGCAAAATATTTTGGCTTAAGTGACTTAGTAATTGGTTTAACCATAATAGCCATAGGCACCAGCTTACCTGAACTTGCAGCTTCCATTGCGGGTGTTCTTAAAAATGAAGATGATCTAGCACTGGGTAACATTGTTGGCTCAAATATTTTTAATATTCTCGCGGTGTTACCGCTGGCAGGATTAATTAACCCATCAGTTATTGACGCATCAGTAGCTAACCGTGATGTTTTAATTATGATCGGTGCAACCTTGGCACTTATTGCTATGTCATTGAACTTTAGAGGTCAAAGACGTATCAATAGACTAGAAGGTGGCGTACTCATCGTCGCATTTATGATTTACCAAGGTTATATTTTTAGTCAAGTAGGGTGATCCATGGCAACGCTAAATTTTATTCAACAAGGCTTGCGCGTCCTTGATATAGAACGTCAAGCACTCAGCGATATCGCACAATACGTTAATGAAAGCTTTGATCAAGCGTGCCAATTAATGTACGACTGCTCAGGCCGTATTATTGTTATTGGCATGGGTAAGTCGGGCCATATCGGTAATAAAATAGCAGCCACTTTAGCGAGTACTGGTAGCCCCGCATTTTTTGTACATCCTGGTGAAGCGAGTCATGGCGATTTAGGTATGATTACATCAAATGATGTGGTTATGCTTATATCTAACTCTGGCGAAACCAGTGAAGTGCTTAATATTATTCCGGTATTAAAACGCATTGGCGCAAAAATGATTGCTATGACAGGCAACGAAACGTCAACCATGGCAACATTGGCAAATGTGCATGTGTGTATTAAAGTTGAACAAGAAGCCTGCTCATTAGGCTTAGCGCCAACAGCAAGTACCACAGCAACACTCGCTATGGGCGATGCTATGGCGGTAGCATTATTAGAAGCCCGTGGTTTTACCGCTGATGATTTTGCACTGTCGCATCCAGGTGGCAGTTTAGGCAAACGCTTACTCTTAACCTTAAAAGATGTAATGCACAGCGGTATTCACACGCCTATTATTAATGAAACGCAAACCATTAAAGACGCCTTAATTGAAATGTCAGCTAAAGGGCTTGGCATGACCGCTATTATAAATAGTAATCAGCAATTATCGGGGTTGTTTACCGATGGTGATTTACGCCGTATTTTAGAGCAACGTATTGATATACACAGCACAGAAATTAATGTTGTGATGACAAAGTCATGTACAACAGCCACACAAGACATGCTCGCGGCTGAAGCACTGAACATTATGGAACAAAAACGTATTAATGGTTTAATTGTGATTAATGAGCATAATCACCCTATTGGCGCACTAAATATGCAAGACTTACTAAAAGCGGGAGTGCTATAAATGCAGTTTGAAGATCTTTATCAGCCGTTAAGTGATGATGCAAAAGTGCGCGCAAAAAAAATAAAGTTATTAATTTGCGATATTGATGGTGTATTTTCTGATGGACGTATTTATCTTGGCAACCAAGGTGAAGAGCTCAAAGCATTTAATACCAAAGACGGGTTTGGCATTAAAGCCCTTATTAATAGTGGTTTTGAAGTTGCCGTGATCACAGGTCGTCACTCAAAAATAGTTCAACAACGTATGAGCAATTTAACCGTACAGCATATATACCAAGGCCAAGAAAACAAACTCATTGCCTATCAAGAATTAAAACAAAAATTAGCGCTAAGCGATGAGCAAATAGCTTACATTGGTGACGATGGCCCTGACATGCCAGTGATGGAAAAAGTCGGGTTTGCAGTAGCCGTAAACGACGCCCACCCACTGATAAAACGTTTATCGCATTATGTCACTCAGCTGCCAGGCGGCTTTGGTGCAGTAAGAGAGTTAACAGATTTACTGATGCTTGAAAACAATAAGCCACTTACTAGCCAAGGAACCAGTTCATGAATGTAGCTCGCATTATACTGAGCATCTTATTCATAAGCTGTATGGTTTGGCTTTGGTATCCTTATTTTTCTCAGGTAGATATTATTGCGGATGAACAAACTCAAACTATTGCTAAGCCTGATTACACTGCGATTGAGCTAAAACAAACCGCTTATAATGAGCAAGGTAAAATAAGCCACAAAGTAACTGCAGTAAAAATGGAGTTATACCAACAACTTGGTTTTACCTTTTTTGAAAAACCTATATTTACGTTATACAACGAGCAGCAAACATGGCGTATTAACGCTGATGAGGCCACCCTCTACGACGATCGTCAACTCGTATTAGAGGGCAATGTAAAAGCGCTAAATTTAGCCGATAACGCCATGATCGATACGATCACAGCCGATAGCATCAATGTAGATATAAAACTACTCACTATGCAGTCAGAGCAGCCTGTCGTTATTACAGGACCTAATTTAAAAATCACAGGCAAAGGCCTTGAGGCCGATTTAAAAACCGAAGTGATTAAACTTATTAACCATACGCGAACCCTATATTATGACCAATAACCTATTTAAAATTCTAATTGTTCCTTCATTACTGATTGCATTTCATAGCCATGCAGAGGAAACCACTGAAGCTCCTGCGGCTAATCAAATCTCAATTAGTGCTGACAGGCAGGAAGGTCAATTAAAAGAAAACATGGGCATTTTTGAGAAAAATGTTGAAATTATTCATGGTAATCGCCGTATCACAGCTGACCGTTTAGAAGTGCATAAACGCGATGACTTAGGCGATAACAAGCAATTATTAATTGCCACAGGCAGCCCTGCATATTTTGAAGAAACACAAGCAGATGGCACCATCATGAGTGCCAGTGCGAATGAAGTGCGTTACGATGTTTCGCAACGTTTTTTAACCTTAATCGGCGATGCCAGTATTGCTCAAGCAGGTCAAAAAATAACTGCTAAAAGTATCACCTACGATATAGAGCAGCAGTTAATTAGCGCAGAAAAAGACGAAAACTCAACAGACCGTGTACACACTATTTTAGTGCCTGTTGAAAACAAAAAAGAAGACGATAAAGGCCAACCATGAGCACATTAAAAGCAGAGCTATTAGCGAAAAGCTATAAAGGCCGTGAAGTGGTGAAAAACGTTGGCCTAGAAGTTGAAGCTGGCAGCATTGTCGGCTTACTTGGCCCCAATGGCGCAGGTAAAACTACGACCTTTTACATGATTGTAGGCCTTGTACCGAGCGATAAAGGTAAAATATCAATCGATGATCAAGATATCACTTTATTACCAATGCACAGCCGAGCTCGCCTAGGTATAGGATATTTACCACAAGAATCATCTATTTTTAGAAAGCTGACGGTTTATCAAAACTTAATGGCTATTTTAGAAACACGTAAAGGGCTCAATAAGCAACAACGTGAAGATACCTTAAATAATTTACTTGATGAATTTAGTATTCAGCATATTCGTGACAGCCAAGGTATGGCTCTGTCAGGTGGTGAGCGTCGCCGTGTTGAAATTGCGCGAGCATTAGCAGCAAATCCTAAATTTATACTATTAGACGAACCCTTTGCAGGGGTTGATCCTATCTCTGTATTAGATATTAAAAAGATTATAGAACACCTTAAAAACCGAGGAATTGGCGTATTGATCACAGATCACAACGTACGCGAAACACTTGATGTTTGTGAAAAAGCCTACATAGTTTCTCATGGGGAGTTAATTGCATCAGGTACTCCAGAATATGTATTAAACGATAAAACAGTACGCGATGTTTATTTGGGCGAGCAGTTCAAGCTCTAATATGTGTTATTCCACTAAGCATCTGCTAAGATTAATCATACTAATTTAAAAGGATTGTTAAAGATAAATGAGGCAATCATTACAGCTGCGCATGGGCCAGCAACTTACAATGACTCCACAGTTGCAACAAGCTATTCGCTTATTGCAACTCAGTACATTGGATCTTCAGCAAGAAATTCAAGAAGCGCTTGATAGTAATCCCTTACTTGAAGTTGAAGAGCAAGATTACAGTGAAGATGCTGCGGGTAAAAACGAACAAAAAGCCGATACCGATGAATCAATGCTAAGTGCTTCAGCTGACGAAAAACCTAGCGAATATGAGCAAGATAGCGGCGAAGCCATGACCAAAGACACCATTAGCGATGATATGGCAATGGATGTTACATGGGATGAATACATGAGCGCAGCACCGGCCTCTTCCTCGGGACCAATGCCTGAAGATGAATCAATTTATCAAGGCTCTTCAACTGAAACACTGCATGAATATTTAATGTGGCAATTGCAACTGACGCCATTTAGCCCAACAGATGAAGCCATCGCGATTGCAATCGTAGAAGCTGTGGACGATTCAGGTATTTTAACCCTTAGCTGTGAAGAAATATTAGAAAGTTTTAATCAAGAAAACGACATAGAAGATGAAGTTGAACTTGATGAAATAGAAGCCGTTTTAAAGCGTATTCAGTTATTTGATCCGGTAGGAATAGCGGCGCGTAGTTTACAAGAGTGTTTGTGTATTCAACTAAATCAGTTTGACCAAGACACGCCTTTTTTAAACGAAACAAAAATGATCTTAACCGATCACATTGACTTACTGGCTGCGCGTGATTATCGCACGTTAATGAAAAAAACTAAGCTCAAAGAAGATGAGCTTAAAGAAGTCATGACGTTAATTCACACGCTTAGCCCAAAACCCGCTGACACTATTGTTAGAGAAGAGTCTGAGTACGTTATTCCCGATGTGTCGGTTAAAAAAGTGAAAGGCCGTTGGGTGGTTGAACTAAACCCAGATAGCATGCCTAAAATTAGGGTAAACAGCCAATATGCAGCTATGTCGCGTACGGTTAAATCAAGCGGCGATAGCCAGTTTATTCGCTCACACTTACAAGAAGCTAAATGGTTTATAAAAAGCTTAGAAAGTAGAAACGACACACTGCTTAAAGTAACTAACTGTATTGTGCAACAACAACAGGCCTTTTTTGAACATGGTCCTGAGGCGATGAAGCCTATGGTACTTAATGACGTGGCCGAAATGGTAGAAATGCACGAATCGACTATTTCACGTGTTACTACGCAAAAATACATGCACACACCACGCGGTATTTTTGAGCTTAAATATTTCTTTTCAAGCCATGTAAGCACTGAAAATGGTGGCGAATGTTCATCGACAGCAATACGCGCATTAATTAAAAAATTAATCGCTGCAGAAAACTCAGCTAAACCATTGAGTGATAGTAAAATTGCAGATATATTGGCTGAGCAAGGAATTAAAGTAGCAAGGAGAACTATTGCAAAGTATCGCGAATCTCTAGCTATTCCCCCGTCAAATCAACGTAAAAGTTTGATTTAAGGCGTACAACAAAGAGGAAAATGTTTATGCAACTGAATTTAACTGGTCGCCATGTAGATATTACCGACTCGCTTAGAGACTACGTAAATAGTAAATTTTCGAAGTTACAGAGGCACACTGATCACATAACGAATGTGCACGTTATTCTCGATGTAGAAAAACTAAACCAAAAAGCCGAAGCAACCGTTCATGTTAGTGGCGCTGAGATTTTTGCTTCTACTGAACACCAAGATATGTATGCCGCTATAGACTCGCTGATTGACAAGCTAGATCGTCAAGTAATTAAACACAAAGAGAAACTTGCTCGACACTAACACTATGAAACTAAGCTCACTTATCTGTCAGGACTGCAGTAAAGCTGCGGTCCTTTTTAATAGTAAAAAAAGAATTTTAGAATTTATCAGTGAATTGGCTCACAATAAACTGCCCTATTTAACACAACAAGATATTCTTAACGCGTTAACCGCCAGAGAAAAACTAGGGAGTACAGGTATAGGTCGAGGAATTGCAATTCCACATGGTCGTATGAGTGGTGTACAAGAGCCTCTTGCACTTATATTAGTGAGCGAAACGGCTATTAATTTTGATGCGATAGATAACAGACCGGTCGACATTTTTGTTGCCTTAATTGTACCTGATGGTGACAATAAGCAGCATTTAAAAACCTTAGCCACGATAGCAGAAAAGCTCAACGATAAAGAATTTTGTAAGCAATTACGAGCGGCAAAATCCGACAATGAGCTGTATCAAGTAATTGTAAGTCAACCGTAGTAACAATTAAGGGTGATAAATGGAATTAATAATTATAAGTGGTCGCTCAGGTTCTGGTAAATCTGTTGCGCTGCGTGTTGTTGAGGATTTAGGTTATTATTGTGTAGATAATATTCCTTTAAATTTATTGCCATCTCTTGTTCGTAGTGTTTCCGACAGCTACAACAAAATAGCCGTAAGTGTTGATGTGCGTAATTTACCTAAAGAGCAGCAACAGTTTAATGAAATCATTGAATATTTACCTGGTTTCACTAAGCCAACGGTGTTTTATTTAGACAGTGACGATCAAACCTTAATTAAACGTTTTTCAGAAACACGGCGTCTTCATCCTCTTTCTATTGATTCACTGCCACTTGATTTAGCAATAAAAAAAGAAAAACAACTCCTTGATGTACTCATTAACCGTGCCGATTATATGATTGATACTACGGATTTAAGTGTGCATCAGCTGGCTGAATCTATTCGTGAAAAAATACTCGGTAAAAAAGACAAACAACTGATCATTACCTTTGAGTCATTTGGTTTTAAGCACGGTATACCCAAAGAAGCAGATTATGTATTTGACGCTCGCTTTTTACCAAACCCGCATTGGGAGCCTGAACTTAAGCCACTCACAGGGTTAGATCAACCAGTAAAAGACTACCTAGCCAGCCACAGCATAGTACAAAAATTTACATGGCAAATTCAAACATTCGTGCAAACATGGCTGCCTCATTTAGAAAGAAATAACCGCAGCTATTTGACCATAGCTATAGGCTGTACCGGAGGGCAACACCGCTCAGTTTATTTAGCGCAAACTATAGGTGAAAGCTTTGCAATGAGTCATCCTAATGTAAAAATTCGCCATCGAGAACAAGAATAAAGCTTGAGAGAATATTAATGCGGTTAGAAAACACATTTTTAATAAAAAACAAGTTAGGCCTGCATGCCAGAGCGGCCACTGTACTGGCACAGCTTTCTGTGCAATTTGATGCCTCAATCACGTTATTTCAAGACGATAAACAAGCCGCTGGCGACAGTGTATTAGCACTTATGTTACTCGAAAGCAGTCAAGGCAAAGAAGTTAAGGTAGTATGTGAAGGCCCTGACGCAGAGCCTGCACTTAATGCAATTGGTGAGCTCATTGACCAACGATTTAATGAGCAAGAGTAATCCTGCTTATAAGCTAAGGTTAATAGTGGTTGAGGTAGTTTACTGATATAAAGTAAGATAAAGCGATACCCCATCATCGTGTAATAAAATTTAATTAAGGACGCCAATGCCTGAAGCTTTAGAACAAGATATTCCACTACAACAACTAAAACAGGTGACTAAGTCACTAAATAGTGGTCAATTTGTTCAAGTTAGGCGCATGCTAGCAAAAACTGCACCTTGTGATACCGCACTTCTTTTAGAATCATCTCCCCATAAAATTCGTCGTATGCTCTGGCAACTGGTTGATCCTGATGTACAGGGTGATGTACTTGAAGAGCTCTCTGAAGACGTACGTTTGGGCATTATTGCGCAAATGGCACCTGAGCACATTGCTGCTGCAACAGAAGACATGGGCCATGATGATTTAGGGGAAGTACTACGTAGCCTACCAGACACCGTATATAAAGACGTTGTTAGCGCTATGGATATTCAAGATAGAGAGCGTGCAACACAAGCTCTATCTTACCAAGAGCGCTCTGCTGGCGCCTTGATGAATATAGATACCGTAACTATTCGCCCTGATGTAACTCTAGATGTTGTACTACGTTATATTCGTTTACGCGGTGAACTGCCAGAGGGCACCGATGACTTATACGTTGTAGATAAACATAACTGTTTTTTAGGCGCCTTATCGCTGAGCACTTTATTAACTAATCCCCCTGAAAAAATTGTTCAGGATTTAATGGATGAAGAGTGTGAATCTATTCCTATTTCAATGGATGAAAGCGAAGTAGCGCAACTATTTGAACGGCATAACTGGATATCGGCACCAGTTGTCGATGACAACGCGCATTTGCTTGGTCGTATTACTATTGATGATATCGTTGATGTTATCCGTGAAGATGCAGAGCATAGCTTATTAAGCTTAGCGGGTCTTGATGATGAAGAAGATACCTTTGCGCCGGTCTTAAAAAGCTCTAAAAAGCGCTCAATTTGGCTAGGTGTAAACTTACTAACTGCATTGCTGGCTGCAATTGTGGCGAGCTTTTTTGAAAACACCTTAGCTATATTACCAATTCTTGCTGTGCTCAATGGCATTGTCCCGTCAATGGGTGGGGTTGCAGGCAGCCAAACCTTAACTTTGGTTATTCGCGGTATCGCGGTGGGCCATATCAACCAAACTAACCAACGTTTTTTATTATTAAAAGAACTCGCTATCGGCGCGATTAACGGTATGGTTTGGTCTATCCTAATTGCCGGTGTCGTTGCGCTTTGGCAATGGGATTTCAAACTCGGTGGTGTTTTAGCGTTTGCTATGTTTATGAATTTAGTTGCAGCAGGTATTGCGGGTGCTAGTATCCCACTATTGCTTAAAAAAATGAAAATAGATCCAGCACTAGCAGGCAGTGTGGTACTAACCACAGTAACTGATATTGTTGGTATATTTGCCTTTTTAGGCACTGCAACTTGGTTATTGATTTAGGCTCTAATCTTTTTATAAACAAAAACACCGCGTCAATACGCGGTGTTTTTGTTTAAGCCGATAATTACTTTACCTTGCGCGCTGGCGATTACCGCCCACCTTAGGTTTAGTGTTGGCTTTTTTAAACTGACTAAAGCCAGTATGACGAGTAAGCGCAGGGCGACCGCCCTTGTTACCTTTACCGCCTTTGGCTTGCCTTTCATCTCTGCCTTCTTCTGGCACTAAACAATTTGGACCTTTACCAATGAGTTTAGCTTTGCCCATGTTACGAAGGGCTTCACGGATCATTGGCCAACCAGCAGGATCATGGTAACGTAAAATTGCTTTATGCAAACGACGCTGGCGCGCGCCCTTTGGCACCGCAACTTGCTCAGTATTATTTTTAATATTGCGTAGCGAGTTCATTTCAGTATGATAAATGGTGGTCGCATTAGCCATCGGTGACGGATAAAAGTTTTGCACTTGATCAAGCTTAAAGTCATTCGATTTCAGCCACAAAGCCATATTAACCATGTCTTCGTCTTTAGTCCCTGGGTGAGCAGAAATAAAGTATGGAATTAAATACTGCTTTTTACCCGCTTCTTTAGAGTACTTATCAAATAGCGCTTTAAATTCATCGTAAGCACCCATACCCGGCTTCATCATCTTAGATAATGGGCCATCTTCAGTGTGCTCTGGTGCAATTTTTAAATACCCACCAACATGATGAGTTACTAACTCTTTAACGTAACGAGGATCACGTACAGCAAGGTCATAACGCACACCTGAAGCAATTAAGATCTTTTTGATCCCTTTAACCTCACGCGCCTTTTTATATAAATCGATAGTCGGGGTATGGTCAGTATCCATATGCTTACAAATATCAGGATACACACACGACAAGCGGCGACAGGTACTCTCTGCTTTTTTACTGGTACAACGCAGTTTGTACATATTTGCGGTTGGTCCGCCTAAATCAGAAATAACCCCAGTAAAGCCTGGCACTTTATCTCTAATTTGCTCAATCTCTTCAATAATTGATTCTTGAGATCGGCTTTGAATTATTCGCCCTTCATGCTCAGTAATAGAACAGAACGAACAGCCGCCAAAACAACCGCGCATTATGTTTACCGACGTTTTAATCATATCGTAAGCAGGGATTTTGTCGTCGCCATAACTTGGGTGCGGAATACGCTGATACGGTAAACCAAACACATTATCCATTTCTTGGGTTTCAAGTGGATAGGCTGGCGGATTCACCCAAATAGAGCGATCGCCATGACGCTGAAACAACGCTCTTGCACAACCAGGGTTGGTTTCTTGGTGTAAAATACGCGATGCATGGGCATACAATGGTTTATTAACACTGACCTGCTCAAAAGCGGGTAACTTAACGTAAGTTTTTTCCCATGGCTTAGGACGCGCAGGCTGTATGGTAATTGGTTTTGCAGCTTCGGCTTTTAAATCAATACCCGCTTGCTTAAATTCTGATTTAGCACAACCCACATCATCCGCACCATAAGGATTAGGAATAGGATCTATTTTACCAATTTTATCAATAGCTGTTGAATCACTGCCGCGCCAGCCGGGTAAAGGCTCTTTACGAATAACCGCCGTGCCTCTCACATCTTGTATGGTATCCATGGTTTCACCTGCAGCGATACGATGCGCCACTTCAACTAATGGACGTTCGGCATTACCATAAATTAAAATGTCACCCTTAGCGTCAAACAATACACTACGGCGTACTTTCTCTTGCCAATAATCGTAATGAGCAATACGACGCAAGCTGGCTTCAATGCCCCCTAACACCAGTGGCACATCTTTATAGGCTTCACGACAACGTTGTGAGTATATGATCACGGCACGGTCAGGGCGTTTACCACCTACATTTCCCGGTGTATAAGCATCATCGTGGCGCATACGTTTTTCAGCGGTGTAACGATTGATCATCGAATCCATGTTACCGGCTGTAATACCAAAAAATAAGTTAGGCTTACCCAATGCCATAAAGGCATCTTTAGAGTTCCAATCAGGCTGAGCAATAATGCCCACTCTAAACCCTTGCGCTTCAAGCACACGGCCAATTACGGCCATCCCAAAACTAGGATGGTCTACATAAGCATCACCGCTAATAATAATAATATCGCAGCTATCCCAGCCAAGCGCGTCCATTTCTTCGCGTGTTGTTGGTAAAAATGGGGCTGTGCCATAACACTCAGCCCAATACTTAGGGTATGAGAATAAGCCGCGATCAGCTTTTAATGTGCTCATAAAATTGGCCGTTCAATAACAAAAGGCGCGAATTATACCCTATCGACATCCACGTTGATATAGCACAAAATGAAAGCACTGATTAAAAATTGTTTACCTTTATCGCAACTAAAACAGACAAATCATCTAAGCTGATTACTGCTAATGTCTGCTTTTAGATTTATTTAAAGTAGATAAACTAGATAAAAATGATCGACTCTAGGCTAAACTATTAAATAAGCTGTGATTATTAATAATTCATAGACGCTGTAATATTAAAACCAATGAGGCATACCTATTAAACTACTTAAACAATTAATGCAGTTTTCAGCCATCTTACTGTTGGCGTTTGTTGTTGTGGGATTACTTTTACCACAAAACTATCACGTGCAAAAAAGCATTAAAATAAATGCCCGCCCTCCTGTTATAAAGTCATTAGTGGAAGATTTTACTCAGTGGTACAAATGGTCGCCGTGGCAGCAAATAGATCCCAATATTGAATTTAGTATTGGTGAACCTAGTGCTGGTGCGGGAGCCTATCAATCTTGGCAAGGAAAGTGGGGGCAAGGCGAAATGACAATCACTTCATTAAGCGCCAATGAAGTTGTATTTAATGTATTATTTAATCAAGAACATATTATTACTAGCCGATTACTATTTAGCCCACATGCAAAAACTGTAACCTGGCATATAGAAGGACAAGCAACTGTGCCGCTTATATCTGGCTATGTTGCTATATTTGCTGAAAATATATTAAGCAATATAGTCACCTTAGGGCTAAATAACTTAAAGACGGTAGCCCAACTCAGTGATGCACAAGCAATAATGGAAAGCCATGACAGTCAAAACCGCACAAGCCAGAATTAAACTTGCCAATATTATTGAGTCACTGTTAGGTTACTCGGTCACAAAAGTGAGTAATACGCCTGCAGCTGATGAAAAAACCTATAATACGCAGGGAAAAGCAAAGTCTCTTTACCGTATTAATAGCGAGCATTCAGTGTTAGCTCGAGCACAAAAAAGACAAGATCTACTGCTAATAAAACAACAACAAAATATCGAGACTATTTTAGCCTTGGCAATGGAGTTTTGTCCTGATGTAGCCTGTGCTAAACAGCCTGATGCCGATTGGGTAGAGCACTTTATTGCCTTGTGTGAAGATACCTCAAATCAATCAATGCAAACATTATGGGCAAAAATTTTTACTGGCGAAACCATCAGCCCAGGTACCTTTTCTATAAAAAGCTTACAAACCCTCAAACATATGACCCAGCGCGAAGCGGATTCATTAAGAAAGTGTGTGTCTATTTCAGGGTATAACGAAAAGGATAGTAGTCACCTAATATTTTTAGGTTATTACAAAAAGCCCTCGTTATTTGATTTATTAGGCAAGGGAAATAAAGTGTCATTAAGCATAGGTAAAAGCGGTGTGAGCTTTCCTGATGTATTGACCTTAATGGACTTAAACTTGCTTTATCGTAAAGAGATTGAATCCGCTGCATTAAAAGCAGGACAAGAGATCACCCTCTCCTTTTTAACTCAAAAACTAACTTTAAAAGCAAAAAGTAACGACTTAGTACTAAGCTATTATAAGTTTACCCAAACTGGTGATGAACTGTTTAGACTAATGAATTACCCAATTAATAAAGTGTACAAACAGTTAATTGGTGCAGCATTTGAAGGGGAATTTGAATTAGTGTGGCACACTTAAAAATAACTAAAAAAAGCCACACAAGGTGGCTTTTCATTAAACTAATCGGCGCTTAAAAATGAACTTGTATGCCCGCAAATGGCCCCGATGCATCAATATCAGTATTAATATCATCTACATCATCAAGCTCTAAAACCATAGAGCGGTAACCCGCTTTAACCGCAACATCAACGGCTAGATTATCAATAAACTCCCAAGCAATACCCATTTGGTAATCTCGTACTTTACTGTCATCAATAGCTAAAAAGCTGCCTTCAGCAAAAACACTTAAACCACTAAACGGTAAACCCGCTTCGAAACGTCCGTATGCAAGCGGTACAAAGCCTGAAAAATTAACAGTTTCAGTTTGAGTGAAGACTTCATCGCTATCGTAGCTCACTGTAATTTCACCATCAAACTGCTTAGCATTAATACCTAAATCAATTGAGATTAAGTCGTTATCAAAAATCTCATAGTAAAGAATATAATCAATGTGCGATAAGTCAGTGACTGAATTAACATCAGTGCCAACAATATAATCAGAGCCATTAAAGCTAAATGTATCTTCAAGTTGCGTTGAACCGGTTAGTTCAAGCTCAGTGTATTTTAGCTTTAAGTTTGGCACTAATGGAACCGGATGCTCAAGTGCGACGTAATAGCTAACAAAAGTCTCATCTTCAAAATTGAAGTTTTGTAGGGCGTTATTATTATCAGAAAAGCTACCGTCATTATCGGCTTTCCAACCATCAACCCCTACATACAAACCCAATACAGTATCGGCTTGTGCTACAGGTGCTAAACATGCCATTGATAAGGCTGCTGCTATACAATACTTTTTCATTTTTTTATCCTTGCGCTAATAATTCGCTAAGTTCAATCAGTGCCGCATTGGCTCTAGAGATATAATTTGCCATAACGAGTGAATGGTTGGCGACATAACCGAATCCGTTGCCGTTTAAAATTATTGGGCTCCAAACGGTTTCTTGGGTCGCTTCAAGCTCGCGTATAATTTGTTGTAAACTAACACGGGCGTTCTTTTTATCAAGTACTTCGGCAAAATCATATTCAATCGCTTGTAAAAAATGCAGTAAAGCCCAAGTAGCACCGCGTGACTCATAAAATACATCATCAATTTCCCACCACGATGTTCTTACTTGTTGTTGTAATGGCGTATAAGTAGCTTGTGTATTTGAAGAGTTGCCTGCTAAATCGGTATTTACCTTGTCTTGACCTACACTCGCACTCAAACGTTGGCTTAAACTACCTAAGCGTTTTTCAGCTTCTTTTAACCAACTGCGTAAATTATCTGCACGTGAGTAAAATTGGCTATCGCGCTCATGCTGATTCGCAATTTGAGAACGGTATACTAATAAGTAATCAATGCCCTTTTGATATTCGCCCTCAGCACTTGGCCATGCCCATGCTTCAGAACTAATATTAAATTGTGGCTGTGCTTTTTTAAGCGCTTCGTGCTCAGTTGATTGTGACTGTGAACGACTAAAATCTTTTCGCATTGATAGTGCTAAATCACGCACCATTTCCAACGCGCCATACTCCCAAGCGGGCATGTTGTCCATTATTACGCTCGGTGGCAGTACATCATTTGATAAATAACCGCCTGACTTAGTTAAGAGGGTATCAGCGACGGTGATAAGCGTTGAAGTGGTTACATATCCTGTTACTGGTTTTTCACTGCGTTGCTGCGCTTGCTGCTTGGCATTTTGTACCACATCAAAACGTGCAGGCTCTATGCTCCAGTACACTGCAATAGCGTAAAATACGACAAACAATAATACCAATGCCGTTATTATTTTTCCTTTATGCTGTGACATTTATCCCCCTAATGATGACTATGATCTTTTGATGCTTTTACCGGCTCAGCTTGCGATGCTAGCGAAACTACTTTCGCATTGGTGAATACTCGATTCCCGTCTTCAAAATATAGCGTGAGTTTGCGTTCTTGACCTACTTTTAACGGCTCTTGTGGTTCAAATACCATTAAATGATAACTTCCTGGCTTAAAATCGAGTTGCTGGTGAGCTTCAATAAGCAATGATTCTACTTTTTGCATTTTCATCATGCCATCAGCGTGGACGTGCTCATGGATCTCAACACGACCTAAACCATCTATGGTCGCTCTTGTGAGTGTTGCCGGCACATTACTGTGGTTTTCAATACTAAAATAACCCACGCTGGCTTTAGTGGCAGGTAAAAACTCTCTTACTTGCGCATTTGTTACTTGTAATTGCGCAACAACACTATCGTGTTCATGTCCTTCGTGCGCCAATAACGAAGACGAAAAAACACCCACCAATAATGCACTTGCACTTAAAATACATTGTTTAATCATCAGTAAAATCCTTGTTAAAACATAAAAATATAGTCCAAATTTATCATAATTCCCTAATATTAGGCAGCTAATTTAAGTTTAAGAAGCCACTTTTTTGTTATCTGCGATTAACCAGCACAACCCTGCCACAAACAATAACGGCCAAGCAATCATCAGTGATCCGAATAAAAAGGCTAATATCGTTCCAGCCAGTGCCACCATCGCCGCGCCAACAAGCCCCATAGTTACCAAAGCAGCAATCGCAATAACAACTATAATGGCGATTAACGCCCCAATGAGCTCTATACCAGTCCAACTAATATCTGAGATCCACAACGGAAATTGCCATACATCAAAATGAATTATCGAGCCGCTATTAATCAAAAATAATGTAACAATAAGTAGGCATACGGCGAGAGTTTTCATGTCGTTCCCCTTACACTGCTTTTTCTTCAAGACAACAGTGCGCAATTAAATAACCTAGCGCCACTGCAAACGGAAAACTTAAAAATAATAAAACGGTGACTAAACGAGTAGACCATACCGGAAAGTCTAGTCGGTAGGCTAACCCACTACAGACACCTGATATTTTTTTGTTAAGCGTATTTTTATACCAACGACGATGCGTATTAAAATTATTCATAACAATCTCCTTAGGCTGTTTGTTTGTTAGCAGTATTTAAACTCGCTTTTAAACTTGCCAGTTCTGCATCAATTTTTTCGTTTTTAACCAGTGACTCAATTTGCGTCGCAGTATTGCTCGCTGTATCTGTCAGCTCATATGCTTCGACCTGCGATTCAACACTCTCAACACGACGCTCAATTTGCTCAAATCGTGATAAAGCAGTGGCCACTTTATCGCTCTGCAGCTGAGTATTTATCTTAGATCTTGCCTCAACTACATTTTCACGCTTTACAAGTTGTGCTTGCTTTGCTTTAGCCTGTGTCATTTTTTGCTGCAGGCGTTCACAGTCCTCTGTGATTTTTACAATTGATTGCTGCAATGTCTCAAGCTGTGTTTGTAAGCACTCTATGCTTATTTCGACATTGTGTTTTTCAGCTAGTGCTGATTTAGCTAAATCGTCACGATTTTTTGCAATGGCATGTTCGGCCTTTAATTGCCAATTTGTGAGCGCTTGTTGTTTATTGCTTATTTGACGTTTAATATTTTTTTCTTCACATAATAATGCCGCCGCGGTGCTACGACACTCATTAAGCGCCTCCTGCATTTCGGTCAGCATCAAATTAAGTAGTTTTTCTGAATCTTCTGCTTTATCAAGCATAGCTACGATATTTGCTTGAATGACGTCGTTTACGCGATTAAATATACCCATGTTATTCTCCTGATGATTTTTTATTTATACATCAACAGGATTCCAAGAGTTATGCCAACAACTTAAAATTCTTTTATTTTCATTAAATATCAATAATTTAAATTATTTTTGACGGGTAAGTTAATGACTAGTCACTGAATGAAATTAAGTCGAATTGGCTAATAAATTACATTTTTGACTAAATTCAGGCATAAAAAAACACGCTTTAATGTGTAATAGTCATTGAACAGCTGGTAAAACTAAGTTGATTGGGTAGCACATCTCCTAATTTATCTGCCGCTGCCGTCATTCCTTGCCTGATTAAGTTATAGCACAGCAG
>Ga0209121_10000844_pt1 | contig 32779 bp, 28 predicted proteins | sample Cruoilmetagenom3_FD_187292 | JGI IMG/M metagenome (GOLD analysis project Ga0209121, IMG submission 187292) | Oil polluted marine microbial communities from Coal Oil Point, Santa Barbara, California, USA - Sample 3 (SPAdes) (version 2) | ecosystem: Environmental > Aquatic > Marine > Oil seeps ... | reverse complement strand
AGAACACCCAGTGTAACAGGCTTCCCTGAACCTATAAAAGCTAAAGTCCATACAGTAACTGAATTCTCATTTGCGGGATCAAGAGGCCAAGTAGGCGGATCTCCTGTTGGCACTGGACCCGTGGGATCAAAAGTGATGGTATCAACTGACAGTCGTATCCACAGGAAACTTGAGACTTCAACACTAATATTTAGATCTACTGGATTACCTACAACCTGAGCCATAAGCTGACTATTCATTCCGAACAGACCTAATAGGAGTACTACTGATAATAGAGTTAGAAGTTTTTTTGACATTTATACCTCCAGTCTTTAATTTTCCGGCAAATAGATTTCTTTTTTATCTCGCTTTAATAAGCTGAGAATTAAATTAAGTATTCATTTATCATATAATTCTATTAAAGTCAACTTTTTTATTTAGTACCTCTATTCCTCAATTTATAGTATATGCGAATGTTATGCCAAATCTTAAGTTGTTGTTATTGTTAGAAATAAATTTAGAAGGATTTATTTTAGGTGGGATAAAATGACAATTTTTGTTATTTATTTACAAAAGTTGTAAGATAGAAAATAACATCCAGGATAAATGTCATTTTCTATAGGTACAAATGCTTTAAGGAATAACCAAGTTATAAGTAATTGTTTGAGTATAATCTCCTGGTGAGGAAGGAGATTTAACATAAAAATAATTTATTGTTCCCTGGTAGAATCCTTGTCCTGTCCAGCTTGCCATAATCTGAGGCGAATCCTTACTCAATATGCCATCATTAAAACCTGCACCTGATGCTTGCCAGGCGACATTAGAGATAGGAAACGTTTCTCCTTGGCTATTGATTAAATCACCATAAGTTTGAACTCGAAGTTGAACTTCCTGATTGCGAGGAACCGAGAGTATGACCCTAATATTCACTGGATTATCATCTATGTTAAAATTAGTTGTAACCTGAGCACTTGATTGACCGCAATTCGTTAAGGTTTGAGATGGGGTAAATATTTCTAATAGAAGAAATTCTTTTATTTCGACAGATAATTTCACTGATTCTGAGCTTGAAATAGCATTTAATTTTGTTATGAATACAATTGATCCTATCAGTAAAAGTATTAGGAGTGAATTTAACTTTTTCATTTATAGCCTCTTTAATGCCCATCCCCCCCACTCAAAGAAACCTATCTGCCTTCTTTACGTTATTGACTTAAATTATCTCTTTTATTAAGGACATCTTTTTATGTGCAAATTAAATGCCAACTACGTTCTTTTTCATAACTTGTTGATAAATAATAAGTTAAATTAAAATTTAATAATTTTTGTTTAAAATATAATGTCCGATAATGATACATAAAAAGCCCTCTTTAGTCTAACTTTTAGTCTAACTTGTTGATATATAATGAATTGACTAAAATATCTTAAAAATGTCCGGATATAATACGATCAGAAAAATAAATTAAACGGTTATCTTTCATTTTGTGTGAGCAAGACGTGCCTCGAGACAACAACAAATATTCGGGGATGGATGAAGCACCATCTTGAAGATAGTGACTGCCTTAGATAAATTGACGTATTCTCTTGAGGTCAGGCAAAGGTGTTTGGCTTTCAGATAAAATGAAGTGTCCGGAAATGTTAGTCTAAAACAGGAATTACAATGGGATATTAAATTTTTTTAGTTTACGGTAGAATGATTGGCGGGTTATCCCAAGAATCTTAGCTGCTTTCTGTTTATTACCACCTGTGTATTTAAGAGTCTCAAGGATATGCCTTTTCTCGATCTCCATCAGGCTTTGATTAAGGAAGGGATAGGGAATTTCTCCAGGCTTTGGAAGATTGAAAGATTCTTGAAGGATTATTTCGGGCATGTCCTTGACATCGATGAAATTTTCCTGACAGAGCATCACTGCTCTTTCAATCAGGTTTTCGAGCTCCCGGACATTTCCAGGCCATTGATAGTTTAAAAGGCATTTTTGGACACGCTGAGAAATTCCACGCACATTTTTATTAAATTTCCGATTGTATTTCTCCAAAAAGCAGCGGCACAACAACGAAATGTCATCTTTTCTCTTTCGAAGGGGCGGAAGAGGAATTTCCATCACATTGATTCTGTGGAAAAGATCTTCCCGGAAGCTTCCTTCTCGGATATTCTTACGGAGATCACGAATGGTCGCCGAGATTAGACGTATATCCACGGAGATTACCTTGTTAGAGCCAAGACGACGAAACCGTTTATCTTCAAGAACTCGAAGTAGTTTAGTCTGAAATGATAATGGAATTTCACCAATTTCATCAAAAAAAATCGTTCCCTCATGAGCTTCTTTGAAAAGGCCATCTTTAGAAGTTTCCGCCCCGGTAAAGGCTCCCCTTACATATCCAAAAAGTTCTGATTCAAATAGTGTTTCAGGAATCGCTGTGCAATCACATGTGACCATTTTATGGTTCTTGCGGTTACTCAAATTGTGAATTGCCCGACTTACCATCTCTTTTCCGGTTCCAGTCTCACCCGTAATCAGGACAGAACTGGGGTATTTAGCGACTCTCTCAATCAAAGCAAAAACCTCCAGCATAGCCGGATTCTTTCCTGTCATACCTTCAAAAATATATTTCTTCGCCAGTTGAGTTTCCAGGCGATGGGTTCGCTTCCGAAGAAGAACTTTATCCTCTATTTTTTTTAAAATCTTAATGAGCTGTTTAAGATCTACAGGCTTTATCAGGTAATCCGTGCCTCCCTCTTTAACGCATTCCACCATCTCACTGGCCGGCACACCGTTCCCAACAACGATAATGTCAATCTGAGGATCAAAGTTTTTTATTTTTTTTAGAAAGGTTAAATCCAAGCCTTTTTCCTGGTCTCTGTCGAAGAGGATGATTTTTATTTTATGTTCTCGAATGATCTGGTGAAAATCATCCCATTTTGTAGCATAAAAAAATACATATCCCGCTGTAGAAAGGATTTTATCTGCTTCGACGAAATCTTGCGATTCATTCGAAAGGCAGAGCAGATTTATCATCGACTTTGTACTCCTAAAATTTCAATTTAATTCGCTTTTCTGAGAAGTATCCCTTAAGGTAACAAATATCCTTCGAGAGCCAACGCCACCCTGAATCCAAGAGCTTTGCTTTTCTCTCATATAAATTTAGATTATCTCAGCTCATCGGGGAAAGTCAAGTCGACCGAATTCTGTACCGTATAAATTCAAGAAAAAACCGAGAAAAACAAAGACACTAAAGGCTAATAAGTAATCTTAAAGAGTATAGATGCTTGTATAGCAATATTTTAACTGTAAAATGCAACTTTTTTAAAATATATCAGATTATTACAAATAGTATTATTAACAAATGAAGCAAAAAATGCTAAAATATCAAAGAAAATGGAATAAGGGAATAAAATATGCCTCAAATAAAGAAACAACCTAAAGGCTATAAAAACCTTCTTTTCTGGATCATTGCTGGAATTACAATCATCATCCTCTGGGGACTTTTTCAATCTCCAGGTAAGGGGAAGGCGAAAATAAACTTCACTCAATTCATTAATGATGTTGAAAAGGACAAAATCTCTGAAATCACTCTTTCAGGAAATAAAATCCAAGGAAAAGATATAGATGGGAACGATTTCGAAACGATTGTTCCTTCTCAATTTGATGATATCGTGACTATTCTTCGTAAGCATAATGTAAACATAGAAGTCAAAGACGAATCTAAAAGCCCATGGCTTTCTTACCTCTTTACATGGTTTCCTATCATTCTCCTTATTCTTTTCTGGGTCTTCTTCATGAGACAAATGCAGGCAGGAGGAAATAAAGCTTTATCTTTCGGCAAGAGTCGTGCAAAACTTTTCTCCGGGCTCCAAAAAAAAATAACTTTTAAGGATGTAGCAGGTGTGGAAGAAGCTAAAGAAGAACTTCAAGAAATCATCGGATTTCTGAAAGACCCAAAAAAGTTCCAAAAATTAGGCGGAAGAATACCAAAAGGTGTCTTATTAGTAGGAGCTCCAGGAACAGGTAAAACTCTACTTGCACGTGCGGTAGCAGGAGAAGCCGGTGTTCCTTTCTTCTCCATGAGCGGTTCTGATTTCGTCGAAATGTTTGTTGGTGTCGGAGCTTCACGTGTAAGAGACTTATTCGAGCAGGCGAAGAAGAGTGCCCCCTGCCTCATTTTCATAGATGAAATCGATGCCGTTGGACGCCAGAGAGGTGCAGGGATCGGGGGCGGACATGACGAACGCGAACAGACTCTTAACCAGCTCCTCGTGGAAATGGATGGTTTCGATTCAAACGAAGGAGTCATCCTCATCGCTGCAACAAACAGACCTGACATCCTGGACACCGCTATTCTCAGACCCGGCAGGTTTGATCGTAGAGTCGTTGTGAACATGCCTGATGTTAAAGGGAGAGAGCAAATATTGAAGGTTCATGTAAAAAATATTCCTTTAGCCAAAGACGTGGACCTAAGAGTTCTGGCTCGTTCTACTCCTGGTTTTTCAGGGGCAGACCTTGCAAATCTCGTAAATGAAGCCGCTCTCCTTGCAGCAAGGGGTAGCCAGAACAAAGTTACCATGGAGGACATGGAAAGCTCTAAGGATAAGGTTCTAATGGGAGTAGAGAGAAAGAGTATGATTATAAGTGACGAAGAGAAACGGAGCACCGCGTATCATGAAGCAGGCCATGCCCTTGTTGCTGCCTTAATTCCTGAAGCCGACCCCATTCATAAGGTGACGATTATTCCGAGAGGCATGGCTCTGGGTCTCACTCAGCAACTTCCACTCGATGATCGCTACACTTACTCGAAAGATTATCTTGAAGCTCAACTTTCCGTTCTCCTCGCGGGAAGAGGGGCTGAAAATATTTTCCTGAATAAAACAACCACTGGTGCAGCAAACGATTTTGAAAAGGCCACAGAAATCGCGAGGAAGATGGTATGCCAATTTGGAATGTCTGACCTGGGTCCCCTTACTTTCGGCGAGCGAGATGACCTAATTTTTCTTGGTAAGGAACTCAGTGCTCATAAAAATTTCAGTGAAAAAACAGCAGAACTCATAGACCAAGAAGTTAAGAACATCATCAACCGAAACTTCGACAGAGCTAAAGACATTCTTGGAAAAAACAAAAAAAAATTAAAAATTATTGCAGAAGCATTATTAGAAAGAGAAGTTCTGACTTCTGAAGAAATAGAAACCGTCTTGAAAGGGGAAAAATTAGCAAAGAAAAAGTCTCCTGTAAAAAAAGAAAGAAAAACAAAAACCAGAAAAGTTTCTTTAAAAGCCCCAACAACAGCGAAAACAGATTTAGCAAAAGCATAAAATCTTGACATTCTTGAAGTGTTCAATGGGCCAATATTGATAGATGTTTCCAGAAAATCGTTTATCGTGGGAATTTTAAATCTTCCTCCCGAGGAGAGAATAAAAAAGGAAGTAAAAAGATACTATGTTTGCTGACAGTATTAACGCCCTTGCTCACTTTACTCTCGGAGATTTTATAGATATTCTGCTTGTAACTTTCATTCTCTACTCTTTTTTCCGTCTCATAAAAGATACTAAAGCCTACCAGATGGCAATAGGCCTCGGGATAGTAGGAATTTTTTTCTTACTAACTCAGATTGGAAAGTTTTTAGTTTCCCACTGGCTCATTAAAAATTTCATAAGTTATTTAATCATAGCTATTATTATTCTTTTCCAGGGAGAAATCAGAAGATTCCTAATGTCCATTGGATCCCGTTCTATAAGAAGACCTCTTTCTTTAAAAACCTTTAATGAAGAAATGGAAGATCTTTTTCTTGCAGTAGAGTACCTCTCTTTAAAAAAAATCGGGGCCTTGATTGCGTTTGAAAAGGATATTTCATTAAACAGCTACATCGAACGAGGAACAAAGTTAGATGCAATCCTTTCAAAAAATCTTCTTGTTAACATCTTTTATCCACATTCGCCTCTCCATGATGGAGCCGTCATAGTTCAGGGAAACACAATTTCAGCGGCAGGCTGTCTCCTTCCTTTACCTGCCTCCCACAGTTTGGGGAGAAAATACATTACAAGAACAAGACATCTCGCAGCCATTGGCCTTTCTCAGGAAACAGATGCAGCAGTAATAGTTGTTTCCGAAGAGACCGGTACAATTTCTCTGGCAATAAAAGGTAAGTTAGAAGAACGACTTAATAAAGAAAGTCTCAGAGAACGTTTTACAAATTATCTAAAATAAAAATGAAAAGATTCATAAAAAATCTATTTTTAAAAAACTGGGGACTAAAACTTTTTTCTTTTTTCCTGGCTCTTGTCCTCTGGCTTGCTCTCATTCCTGAAGAAAAAACCTTTTCTGAAAAAACCCTGACAATTCCCGTAGAACTCCACAACATCGCTTCAGATATGGAATTATTAGAGGAAAAACCTCTTCCTACCGTAAATGTGACTGTCAGAGCCCCTAAGCGTGTCCTTAACGATATAAGTGCTAATACAGTTCATGCAATATTAGATCTTAAAAACGCAAGTACCGAACAGGAAGAATATCGCGTGTACGAGGAAAACATAACTATTCCAGAAGGAGCAGAAGTTAAGGAAGTCCGTCCCAGTCAGGTTAAACTAATGTTAGAAAGGACAAAAGAAATCGTTTTAGGAGTTGAACCCCGCCTAATAGGAAAATTGCAAGACGGATTGATTCTTCAAAGAATAGAGGTTATTCCTCCTCAAGTTCTAATCAAAGGGCCTGAAAGCAAGATCAAAGATAAATACAAAGTCCAGACGAGCCCTATAGACATCTCTAAATTAAATCAATCAACTGAAATTAAAGCAGACCTCATCCTGCCTCATCGTTCCTTACGCCTCGCTTCTTCTGAAAAAAAAGTAACAATAAGGATATTTATTCAAGAAGAAACAGAACAACAAGAAAAAGAAACAAAGGTTAATAAAAAATATAAGAAATAACCTCTCGATTTTTCACGTATGATTGACAAATTAAAACGGAGGCAAAAATGAAACTTGCTGTAAACATAGACCATTTTGCTACTATTAGAGAAGCAAGATGCAGCAATGTGCCAGAACCAACTCTGGCAGCTCTTCTTGCAGAGCGAGAAGGGGCAGAAGGGATTGTATGCCATATCAGAGGAGATAGACGGCATATAAAAGAAAGAGATTTAAAACTGCTAAGGCAAACAATCAAAACTAAACTCATTGTTGAAATGGCTGCCACTGAAGAAATGAAAAAAATAGCCCTCGAAATAAAACCGGATGTTGTTTCTTTAGTGCCAGAGCACGAAAATGAATTAACAACAGAAGGAGGGCTGGATGTCATTTCAAACAAAGAGTTTTTGTCTTCACATATAAAAAAACTCAAGAAAGCAGGAATAAAAGTCAGTATATTTGTCGATCCTGATTTAAAACAAATCGATACATGCACAAGCATCGGAGCTGATTTGATTGAGCTAAACACAGGCAAGTATGCAGAGCTGAATAATAAAGAAGAAAAACAGAAAGCTTTAGAACAAATCAGAAAGGCAGCTGAACACGCCAGCAGCTCAGGTCTTGAAGTTCATGCAGGCCACGGGCTCGACTACTACAACATCTCTCCTGTTGCTGAAATCCCTGAAATAACTGAATTCAGCATTGGATTTTCAATTGTCGCAAGATCCGCCATTGCTGGAATAGAAATAGCTGTCCGGGATATGATAAACCTTATCCAGTAAGAAAGACCTTAATGGCTTTCCTTGAGAATTTTTCTCAACTTTTCTCATGGCAAACAAAAGTAGAAGGATGATCTTGAAGCCCGAGAATGGCAAGCTGATATATAGTCGTTATTCCCAATCATCAGGGTCAATGTGAACTTTGCGTTCTGTCTTTTTCTGCGAATGCATCTTCTTCTCTTCAAGAATCTTTTCTTTAGCCCTCTTTGAGCGCTTTCTTTTCTGACGGCGAATCTTCTCAATCTTTTTCTGTTCTTCACTCTGCCTTCCGAGAATCATTACTTCGATCTTATTTGCAAGAATTCGCCTGGCAATAAATCTGTTTAATGCCTGAGACCTTTCCTTCTGACATTTCACCTCAATGTTTGTGGGAAGATGCTTCAAATAAACGCAGGTGGAAGTTTTATTAACTTTCTGCCCGCCTTTTCCGCTCGAACGAACAAATTTTTCTACTATATCATTTTCAAAAATGCCCAGTTTTCCCATCTTTTTCCGAAGTGCCTCTTCTTTCTTTTCGTTTACACCGAATGTTAACATCTTCTTTATTTTATATTATCTCAATAAATTAAATTGAAATACAAGTGGAAGCAAGAATGAAGACGGGAAGAAAAAATTTGTAACTCTCCAATAATCCTTATAAAATTGACTCCTCATATAAATTTATATAAACTCTTTTTTCTGGCTTTGAATATTTTGTCAAATTATAATAAAAGGACAGAAATTATGCTCAAAAAAATATTTTCTTCTACCCTGGCTGTTTTTATCATCTTACTTTCATTTTCTCCTGCCTTTTCCTTGGCAGAAAAAAACCCCCTGACAATCGCTGAATCCAGTAATTTCACGGCTACATCCCGGTATTCTGATGTCATGGAATTCATTAAAGAAGTACAGAAACAGAGCTCCTTAATACGAGTAGAAACCCTCTGTGTTAGTTCAGAAGGAAGAAAAGTTCCTCTTGTTATCATAGGAAATCCTGCACCCAGTTCTACTCTGAATCTTAAACACGATAAAAGAGCTGTAATTTACTTCCAGGCCAATATTCATGCCGGAGAAGTTGAAGGGAAAGAAGCAAGTCTCATACTTATGAGGGATATAATTCAGAAAGAAACTCCTTCTTATCTTGATAAACTTGTAATTCTCCTTGCTCCTATTTTCAATCCAGATGGCAATGAGAAAATAAGCCCCGAACACCGCCGCAATCAAATTGGCCCGGAAAAAGGAGTTGGCGTTCGTTATAATGGCCAAATGCTTGATTTGAATCGAGACAGTATAAAGCTGGAAAGCCCTGAACTTAGAGGTCTTGTACGGAATGTGCTGATGCGGTGGGACCCCATACTTCTCGTCGACTGCCATACCACTAATGGTTCTTACCATGAAGAACCTGTCACCTACTCCTGGCCTCTCAATCCCAATGGAGATACCTCAATTATCTCTTACATGAGAGATAAAATGATGCCTTCAATAGCTAAAAATCTGAAAGAAAAATACAGTACGTTTTCCATTCCTTATGGGAATTTTATGGACTATAAAAATCCTGAAAAGGGATGGTCAACCTTTGGCTATCAAGCTCGATATGTGGTTAATTATGTTGGTCTGAGAAACCGGCTGTCTATTCTCGATGAAAACTATGCTTATGCTGATTATAAGACCCGTGTGCAGAGTTGCTACAATTTTCTGCGTTCCATACTCGATTACTGCTATGAACACAAAGAAGAGATCCAAGAGCTTGTTAAAAAAGCAGATCAAAAAACAATTCAAAGAGGTCTAAATCTCTCTTCCAGTGACTATTTCGCTGTTGAATTTGAACAAAAACCTCAGAAAGACCCAATTTCCATAAAAGGATGGGAAATGCAAATCATCCCCCGAGAAAAAGGCTGGCCGAGAATAAAGAAAACAGATAAAAAAAGAACCTATACTCTTCCATATTTTTGTAATTTCATTCCTAAAAGAACAGTATCTTTCCCCTATGGCTACCTCATCCCTATTCATGATGATACAATCATCGAAAAACTTCTTCAGCATGGAATAATTATTGAACAACTTACAGAAAGCACAACCTTGGAAGTTGAAGCCTTCAAGGTTAAAGAACTTAAAAGCTCTCCAATACCTTATCAGGGCCACCATCTCAATTCAATTAAAGGGGAATATTTGATTGAAAAAAAAGAATTCCCTGCTGGAACACTTTTTGTATGTACATCTCAACCCCTCGCTAATCTCGCAGTTTTTCTTCTTGAAGCTGAAAATGACGATGGCTTACTCGCCTGGAATTTCTTCGACCGTTACCTTATTTCTCAATGGGGACGTGAACTTCAAATTTATCCTGTTTACAGAGTTCTAACTCCTGTAAACTTTGCTAAGGAAACGTTAAGATAAACTTTTATTTACCTTTTAAAGCTACAAGAAACTTACCACAGTTTTCGCAAACATAAATATCATTACTTCCTTCTATCTTGGCACGCATCCCAGTAGCTATATTTATATAGCAGCCCTGGCAAACTCCATCCTCTACTTCAGCCACCGCAAAGCCATATCTCTCCATGAGCCTATCAAATCTATCGAGAAGAGCTTCATCAAGTTCTTCTCTAATCAAACTTGCCTGTTTATTTAAATCTTTGAGTTTTGTTTTCTTTGCTTTCCTCTTCTGAATCTCAATATTCTGAAGCTTCCAGAGAAGGCTTGCACGGCTGATAATTTTATCTTCTCGAGGAGGAAAACTGAATTCAATCTCAGAAATAACTTTGTAAAGCTCTGATTTATTCCTGGCTTCGAAGAGCCTTCTTCGGAATCCAGGTTTCTCTAAAAACTTTGCCAATCCTGCGAATAAATGGTTAAAGAGGCCCGGTATAGATGGGTCCCAAACAACAAGGACAATAAGATGAACCTTTTTGTTATCGATCGCATCAAAGTCGACCCCTTCTTTAAATTCCCCAACAACAACCGCCATGTTAGTACCTGTGTCTATCCGTGCATGAGGTAAAGCAACTCCGTGGCCTATGCCGGTCGATTCGAGCCTTTCTCTATCAATTATTCGTGTCAGTACAGGATTTTTATTCTTAATAAGTTCTTGTTCTACCAATACATCAAGAAGTATATTTAAAGCCTGAATTTTATCTTTTGCTTCAAGGTCAAATACTATTTGAGATGGGTTTAAAAAATCAGAGAAAACAGAATTCTTTAATATATTTCTCCTCTGCATTTTTTTTATTTTAACATAAAATAAATTTCTTCGAAAGATATAAAATTTTAAAAAACTATTAAATATATATCAAAGCTACTACTATTTCTTTCGCTTGAAAGAGCTTGATGATTTGAACTGCGGGACTTCTTTGGAATCAGAAAGTAAATCAATGATTTCCTGAGCCCATGCTGTAATCTGTACAGCACCTTTCAAATCCCAGCCTGTGTCTATTTCATCCTCAACATTGTGGTACCTATATTTCTGGTATTCTTCATGTTTTTTTTGAATAAAATCCTTATCTTTCTTCTTCGATGTAATCCCTTCATGAAGCCAGACTGCCGGTATTCCTGCTCTTGCAAAACTGAGTTGATCAGAACGGAAAAAAAAGCCGAGCTCAGCATTCCTCTCAGGTATATACTGGAGACCCATTTTTTCGGCTGCCTGAGTACAGATTTCACCTAAATCAGAATGTTTTCCACCAATTGCATATACTTCTTCTGTTTCACCCCATACATTTGTCATTTCAAAATTAAGATTTGCCAGAACCTTGCTCTCAGAAAAAGGGAGATGTCGCGCGAAATAATCTGATCCCAATAGACCTTCCTCTTCTGCTGTTACAGCAACAAAAACAAGATTTATCTTAAGATTCTCAGGCCTCTGTGAATAATAACGTGCGAGTGATAAAACAGAAGCCGATGCCGAACAATTATCAACTGCTCCGTTGTAAATCTGATCCCCTTCTTTCTGAGGATCACGACCCAGATGGTCATAATGGGCGGATAGAATTACATAGCGGTCCTTATGCTTTTTATGCTTTCCTCTGAGAATTCCAGCAACATTTTTCGTTGATACAGAACGAAAAGTCGGCTTTTGCCTTACCCTTGCATTCAAGCCAAGAGAAATTGGAGTGAAATCTTTTTTCTCTGCACTCGATACAAGCTTCTTCCGATCAAATCCAGCCCGACTCAAAAACTTCTCTGCTGCCTGCTCATGAATCCAGCCTTGAAAAAAAAGATTATTAACCTTGTCGGGAAGAAAAAAGCTTTCCCCAGACCAGGAATTCCTTACGACTTCCCAACCATATCCAGCACCCCTGGTATTATGAATTATAAGGATGCCGGCTGCTCCAAGCTCTGATGCTTTTTCAAATTTATATGTCCACCGACCATAATATGTCATTTCCTCTCCATCAAAAATTCCTCCCGGATAATTACCAGGCTCATTAACTTCTACAAGGAGCACTTTCCCTTTGAGATCTGAACCTTTAATATCATCCCAGTCTCTTTCAAGTGCCTGGATGAGATAGCCACAGTATACAAGTTCACCCTCAATTCCTTCAGGGCAGTCTTTCCGCTCAGAGCCTACCATGAAATCTTCATAAATTCGATAATCTAAACTCCATCCTTCAGAAAATATTTCAAGGCTTGCATCTTTGTCAGGTTTACTGCCCGAAAGGGCAAAAGGCTGGCAATAGCTCTCACCAAAGGCAGGCTCAAGACCTAAATTTCTAAATAAGCTTTCCTGATAAAGAGCAGCTATGGCCAATCCTTTACTCCCTACTCCACGACCTTCAAGTAAATCATCGGATAGAAAGCGAATATGGGCTTCGATTTCACCTGGTGTAATAGGTCTTAAACCTTTATTTGGTTTCTGACATCCCCAGAAAATCACAAGAATAAACAGAAAGATAATAAAGAGTTTCCTGTTTTTCATCTTTCCTCTCCTTCTACTTTAAAAAATGATCTGCTCCTATTTAACGAAATAGGGTTTTTCATTTAACTTCCACTCTCCATTTTTACGGAATAATATTTCTTTATAAATTTTTCCTGAACGCTAAAAGACCAGTGAACATCTCTTATAAAATCTGCAGCCTCCTTGAAGTTTTTTCCTGCTAAAAGATCTATTAATCGTTGATGCTCAAGCACAGAGGCCTCTTCCCATTCTCTGATATAGCCTGCCTTTCGGGGAAAATCATAGAGTCTCTTTTTCAAAACATCCACTGTTTTCTTAAGCACTCCATTTCCGGAAAGACTGATATAAACATCATGAAACCTTAAATTTCTCTCATAATAACTATTAAAATCATCCCTCTTTAAGGCACTTTTCATGCTTTCATTGAGTTTCTCCATTTTCTTTACATCTGCTTCCTTAATATATGAAGAAGCAGATATAATCGCTGTATTCTCGAGAGCCCCAAGAATCTGATAATAATCTTTAATATCCTCTATTGTAAGAGCATTGACGATAACACCCCTGCGGGGCAAAATCTTCACAAAACCTTCCATCTCAAGCTGGATGAGCGCATCCCTTAATGGTGTCTTACTTACTCCTAATTTCTTGCTTGTAGCATCCATATTAATGACTGATCCTGGCCGAATCTTCCCCTTTTTCATCTGATATCTTAAATAATCATACACCTGCTCCTTTAAAGAGACAGCATTAAGTATCCCCTTCTTTTCCATTTCAACTCCTTAAGAAAATCAATTCTTATTAATTGTGTATAAGAAATTTATTCTAAAGTCAACTAAACAAATTTTTCTAATGAAGCAGCAATCTGAACTACATGCCTTCAGCCAAGCTTATGAAATTCCTGTCAGAAGATCCTCCAGAGATATCAGGCACAAAAAGACAATTAACATAAGTGGAGAACAATAAAAATATTCATAATTTAAGGCAACCTTTTTCTCTATTTCTTCGTATTATACATATGAAACTGAATAAAAAGGAGACAAAAAAATGAGATTAAAAACAAAAATAGCAATCTTCATAGCAGCGTTGTTTCTTACTTTTGCTGGATTTTCTTTAATGGTTCCTTCTTCAGCACTTGACTTACTCCAGATTGGAAATAAAACAGGTCATGAAATCAGTACAACAGAAAATTTACACTAACTGTAATCTTAATTAATGAAACTATTATTTATTATCGGAGCGTGAATCAATTTTTATATTTACATTTCCGAGCTTTACGGTATTTCGAATTCTTCCTAAAGGCCAAGGGGAGGGCGGCTCGGCTCGACGGCTTATCATCGGATTTACCAAATCAAAGGAAATTTCTGTTCCTTTTATTTCCTGTGAGCATACAAGCCAGATCGATGCTTTCCCATCCCATTTCTGGTTGTCAGAAGCAGATGATATTCTAACGCGGGAATCATGCTTACCGGGACTTACATTAACCATATACCATCCCCATTTCCCTTTCTGACGTTCAATCTCTGTATCTTCCCTTTTGCCATCAAGAAAAACAGCAACCTGGGGATCATTTTCTTCCTTTGATCTTCCTTCTGACTCTAAAAGGATAGCAAGTGTTGCCTCTCTCACGTTATTATGAATTTTGAATTGAATGTCTATTCCTGTCTGATACTTTTCAGGGTATGGCTTAACAGACATATTGCTGACTGTCTTGCGAAAGCGTCTGGGCAGGAGAGTAACTTCTCGGGGATCAAGCGCTTTATTCTTATAATTCACCTTAGCTATTTTCTCTGGATTCAGGATACGAGCATCCTCCCCAACATCAAAATATCTTATGGCATAATTGTTTTTAGCTTCTTTAATCACTTCATAGCTCACGCCTGACAATAAAGGCACTTCCGAACCTTCAAGGGGATAAATTTCAAATATAGCTGTTTCATAACCCTGTAGAGGAATTTTCAGGCTTTCTCCAGCTTTATATAATCTTGGAGAGATCCAGCGCATAGGATACACGCGCTCAGCCACCAGAGAAGAAGCATTAGAGGAAAGACCCTGAGAAATGGCAAGAGGGACTTCGAGGACTCTTGATTCTATGAAAGGATTCCGTGCGGCAATAACACCATGTTTTCCCTTAAAATGGGCATACCCGTAAGCCTCTCTTTTTTTAGGATTACCACCAACCATTTCTGTAGATTTCAAAATTTCAAATCGATCTTTTGCCCATTTTATAGATTTCTCCAGTGCATTCCATTCTCCATCTGAAAGAATGTTGGGTGAAATGTAAAGCTCCCACATTGAAACACCACGAGCAAGATAGAGGAGAGCATTGTCTGTAAATTTATTCAGGGGTTCTGACTCACCGCCTAATTTCTGTAAATGCCCTTTTATAATCCCATGTGTCATTAAATTGGCAATCGGGAACCAGAAATCATTTCTTTTAAAATCATCAAAAAGTACGAAATCACGGTAAGTTATAGCTCTATCTCTGCGGCTGATTGAAGGGATGTCGGAATAACCGTAGTCGCTTCCCTGCATCCATATAGCATTCGCATATTTCAGCCACCATGGGCTAAGCCACGTTCCAGAAGTAATATTCAAAAATATATCCGGATTTTCTGATCGCACCGAGCGGCAAAGATCAATTACAGATTCCATCACAGAACGTCGGGAATAGATTCCAACAGGATGACCGTGGTCAGGTTCACTGCATGAAAACTGGATTCCATCCCACTTGTAATAACCGACACCATCATCGTGTACAAAATCTACAACACGTTTTTTAAACAGATTTCTATAATTTTTCCCTGCAATGCATAGCTGGTCTTTAATCACTTCATAGTCATGCTCACGCATCCAGCCAATTCGCAGCTTTCTATTTGAATAACCTCCAGTAGGACCAAACCACAACCCGAGTGATGTTCCCATTTTTTCTAAAGCTTCTCTTATGGGAGCCAGCCCATGCGGAAACTGCTCTTCATTCAACATCCAATCACTTCGGTAGATGTCCCAACCATCATCCAGGACAAAAGCATCCAGATTTATTCCACGTTTTTCAAACATCTCTTTACGGAAGCATTTTATAATCCGCAACAGGTTTTTCTCATTCATGACATGCTCCGGAGTCTTTACGATTTCTGGTGCACGTACATCATACCAGGTGTTGTAAAGAAGATACGGCTTCAGAGGCATAACACGAATTCTATCTAAATACTTCAAAAACCAGAGTTTGATATGCAGATTTGGCGAAAGCCCTTCAACAACCCATTCGCTCTCGATCGAGGAACTTCTGATTCTTTCTCCTATCTCCTGCCCGCACCGGATCGAATTCTTTTCTCCATCTCTCAATATGATAGAATTTTCTGATGCCGGATATTCAAGCCCAAAAAATGCTCCTCCATCTCCTGTCATGAATGCCAAGGGCCTGCCAAAGCCCCCTGATTTTATTAGTGATATATCCTGAAAAATGGTACTCCTATAGGGCCATATCCATCGAAGAAAATGGCCTTGAGAGCGGGAGTCTCGTATAGCCAGCTTTCGCCTCACATAGAAGGCTTTTTCTTCAAGCTGGTATGTCAACTGCAGATCGAAAGAATTGTTTATTCCCTTAAGAAACAGATTTAATTCCTTCGTGTTTTCAAGCCTTCTAACATCATAATGTTCCAATCTAAAAGCCTCTTTTGTAAGAACGACAGGATTTTCGGCATTGCTAACCTTTTCAGGCGCATGCCAGCCTGACCACATGATATCCAGAGCAAAATCAGCATCGGTTTGAACAACGACAGTATTAGTTCCGAATTTAGACAACCACTTCTTCTCAGCCTCAAGCTTTTCATAAGCAAGCCTGCCTTTTTCAAAAAATAAGGAAAACTTGATCTGATTATTGCTCAACCATAGAAGCTTTCTGCCATTATTTGTTTGTGCACCAAATTTAACATTCTCTGCCCACCCTGCAGAAACGAATAATATCAATACAAAAGCAACAAAAAGTCTGGATGTTTTCGAAAATTTCATGTTAAATCTCCTTTAAAATATGCAGGCTCCTTGTTTTGTCCAATCATCCGCGGATTTTCCTAATCGTTCACTTTAGCTCCATATACATAAGTACAGGAAGCATCTAATATCAGAAGAGCCAGGCAAAGTACTACGGAAAATAACTTTATAAATCTCCTCATTTATGCCTTTCTTATTGAAAGATTCTATGCATACGGTCTATAAAATCAATAAAAAAGATTTAAGCTTACTGAATTAGACTTTTCTGTTAATGCGAATTACTTTCTTCTTCTTTGTTCAATAATTTATTTATCAACTTTATAACATTTTCTATATTCAATGGCTTTTCAATAAATTCATCCGCACCCGATGCCTTTGCTTCTTGAATAAGGGCGATATTTTTATAAACTGCGGTCATCAGTATAATTTTAACGTCTCTCAAATCGGGAGACTCCTTGATTTTTCTGCATAGGTCTAAACCATGAATCTTTGGAATTAACATATCGCTGATTAATAAATCTGGCTTCTCTCGTTTTACCAGCTCATAACCTTCGGCGCCATCTTTTGCACTATAAACCCAGAATCCACGAATGATCAAGGCTTTCTCAAGAATAGCCCGGGTTATCCTATCATCATCAACTATTACAATTTTATTACTCATTCTTTATTTACTATGATAGACATGATTTAAGGATATCTTTCCTATCTGTATTAATTTATTCTCTTTAAATTTTATATCACAGGAAAAATTCAAGGTCAATTGCCTCTGGTGCAGGATTGCCAAACTGGCTTAAACCGGAAAAGGTTATTTCCTCACTATTTTTCGGCACTGCAGGCATTAAGGATTTTAATTTTCGAGAGCTTAAAAAACTCGATACCATTTCTAATTCCTTACAGGTTACTCATCGAATTGAAATATTTGATGGAGAGCACAGCTGGCCTCCCCAAGAGCTCTGCACTGTAGCTGTGGAATGGATGGAACTCCAGGCCATCAAGAGTGGCCTACGGGAAAAAGATCAGGATCTACGTCCTATTCGAGATGAAGCTGAGTTCAAAGAAATCATCAAAAAGCTCAAATCTGAAACATAGTAATTTGCTTTTTTTGTTCATGACAATTTTCTCCTATTTTTGTTCAATTCCTACCTTCTGATCTTCTGTATTGATAATATAATAGCGCGGGACACATAAAGTCAACGAGAAAGCAGCAGGAAAGAGAGCAGTCTTATCTCCCCATGTTAGCTTTTAAGCTCGATTTCAGGCTAAAGTAAGAAGTGGTAAACTGCTTTTAGCTATACCTAACATATCAAAAACAGAAAATACAACAGAAACTCCTGCTTCATGAAATCCTGCTTCTTATCAATATAAACATCTTCTTCCATCTGAAATAAATAACCCTAATGTTCTCACATCGCCTTTAAATCTTATATTATTTCGTTAGCATCAATTTTTTGTGTTGATCAATGTAGAACTATCCAGCCATCCACTTAGATTTACTTTTTTCTCTTTTTTTTATTATATACTCAGATGCTCATTATTCAGATGAGACATACCAAAAAAGAAAAACCAAGCAACATAAAAAAAAGGGAATGGAAATTTTTTCCATTCCCTTTTTGTACTCTTAATAGTTTTCCTGGCTCTATTCTAACCAGATTTTCACGGTTTCATCTTCTTCATAAACTTCAATTAACGCCATTGGCCCTAATTTCTTTAATTCAACAAAAAGCTCTTTGAGATTGATATCATAATCATCCCTATCGATTCTAAGGTTTTTCTGCTGAGAACATCTGATAAAAACCTCAACCAAAGACATCGGTAAAGTAACCTTAACTTTTTCTTTATTCGTTTTATTATCAGTAATCAGCACCTTAAACCACTTAACTTCTTTACCTTCATCAAAACCCGGGTTTTTCTTAACAGCCTTTTTAATTGCCTGGATGTCCTCGTCGCTTCCAGCCAAAAGAAAATCCACTGAGACAAAACTTAATGTAAATAATACCAGAATCATGACCGTTAATTTTTTCATTAAAAACCTCCTCTAATCTATCCAAATTTTAATAATTGATTCCTCATCTTTTATTTCAATGATATTCCCTTTGAATTCGTTTAATTCTTTTATGATTTTATCCAAGTCATATCCTTCCTTTCTCATCAATTCCTTTTCTTTTTCAGGAATAGCATTAAGAGCAAGATCGGCAAGAGCCCACGGAATATTTACCGAGAGCTCGGCTTTCTTTTTCCCTTTCTTAAACACCCTTATTTTCAGTATTCTTGCTTCTCTTTTGTATCTTTCATCTTCTATGTCTTTTAAAGCCTTGGGATTAATCCGTAATATTGCTATTCTTGCTCGATCCCTCAATTCTTCATCTCTTTCTTCCTTTAGAATCCGTTCAAGGACAGGAATTCCCTTCTTCGCTGTTTTTTTATTCTTTAAATAACTTAGTTTAAAAGCTGCATAATACTGGATTACTTTATTCGAACTATCCAGCCTTTTTTCAATTTCTTTCAAATAAGACTCTCCTCCCTTTTCATAAAGAGCATAGGCTAAATTAATGACAGAAATTTCTGATTCTTCGGCTAAATTTTTATTTTGTTCTTTCAACCGTAGATAGTCTTTATAAACCTGCAAAGCCTTGAGTTCTTTCCCTTTCTGCTTCTCTAAACATTTCCCTTTATAGAAAAAAGCCTGAGAAAATAAAGGACTATTGGGATAATTTTTAAGAAATTCATCTAATTTTTCCTGAGCTTTTTCCCACTTTTTATCAAAAATAAGAATTTTTGCTTCCTTAAAAAGCTCTTCATCAGGCTTAACCCCTGCGTAGGCAGAAAGGAAAAATGAAGCTAAGAGAATAATTACAAAAGATAATGTTAGTTTTCTCAATTTATACCTCACTTTCCTCTAATTCCTTTTTTAATAAATTTATTTTCAATAAAAGCTGCCTCTCATCGATTAGGTTCTGGACCTCTCTGAGTTCTTGCTTTGAAAGAGAATGGCTTATTTGAGTCAATTCCATAAAAAGAATTTCAATCTGATCACATAAGTGTTTTGCCTTAGCCATTTGATATTTATCCAGTTGCGGATTTATATATTTTTTCTTCATGATTAGATACCGTGCCTTTTGAGAAGCAAAATCACTTTGCCAGAATTCAGATGATTTTTCAGGGGAAGTCTGAACAAAATCCAAAATCAAATATTCACTCTTCTCAAGATAATCGAGAGTATCACGCCTCGCCATTTCGAGCTCCAGCTTTTCCAAAAAATCGCCCGTCACAAGCAAATCATTCCTTTCAGTCACTTTGAGCTGAGGTGAACGAATAACCAATAGTGTGACAAGCGAACCCAGTAAAACTCCTATTAGAAGGCTGGCATAAACAGGCTTCCATTTAGGCTGTAAAAATAATCTCAGGAAATTCTTTGGTCGTAAGTGATTGTAAGCAGAAACTTTTCTTTTAAGGGCGTGTTCTGAAATCTTTGATGGCAAAGTTTCCCAATCTACAGAAGACATAACTTCCTCTATCTCTTCCTTTAATGAATCTGCACCTATAAGAGTGTTCTTAAATTCTTCAAGCTCTCTACGGCATATAGGGCATTTATTAAGGTGGTTTTCAAGAAAGCTCCTCTTATCCTCTTCAAGTTCATCATAAAGAAAAGCAACTAAAATCCTCCTGAATTTTTTACACTCTTTCATCATATTCTCCCCAGATAAGGACTCATAATTATCTTTAGTTTATTGATAGCTTTAAAATGAAGAGATTTTACCGTTCCGATAGCTACATCCAAAATTTGAGCTATCTCTTTGTAATCAAGCTGGTTATAATGCCTCATCACAAATATCATGCGCTGCTTCTCTGAGAGTCTATTCAAACAACGAGAAAATATTTCTTTAAAATCTGATGATTTACAGAAATCATGATCTTTCTCTCCCTCGAAATCCATGGCAGCAATTCCTTTCTCAGCATCTAATTCAGCATTCTTACTATGCTTGTAATTCTTTCTGTAATAATCTATGCACAGGTTTTTGGTAATCTGTAAAAGCCAGTTACTGAAATCTTTATTTCTCTTAAACATGTTAACTTTCTGGTAAAACCTCAAAAATGTTTCCTGGACAATGTCAAGTGCATCTTCTCTGTTACGAAAATAAGAGAAAGCCAAAAGGAAAACTTTCTTCTGATAAAACCTGATAACAGTCATAAAAGCCTCTCTATTCCCTTTCTTAACCTGTTCAACAAGATTATAGATGTCTTCATTTCCTTCAGTCCTTTTGTCTTTCATCCTTTATTTTTTCTTTTGAATTTTCAGAAAAACTGCTATCAGTATCTTAATCAAACCAGATTAATATTTTGTTTTTTTCATCATCGACTTCGACTAAAAGACCCGGACCAACCTCATCCAGGTTTTTTAACTCTCTCCAATCAAATTCATAATTTTCTTCAAAATCAAATTCTTCTTCCTCAGCAGCCTTTATTCCAACATCCATGCATGCATCAAAAAGCCAAAAAGGTGCAGTAAATTTTATGAGCTTCTGCTCTGAACTATCATATATCAAGACGTTGATTCGATGAGGGCGTCCTTCTCTCTCTGGATTATTCTTATGGATTCGTTCAATCCTTTTGTATGCCCTTAAAAAATAACGATCGGGCCTTTCAATATCTTCGATAACTCTGACAGAAAAACATCCACTTAAAAAAAGTGGAAACAAAATAATTAAAATTACTTTACTTGATTTCTGAAGCTTGCTCATTCTCTACCTCATAATATAATCTTCAAATTTTACTACGGAAACATTCACCAAAAGGTTTACTCTAAAAAAATCTATTATTTCCCTAACCCTGATAATAAACATTAATATATTTATAATACTAAAATACTAAATGAAATAATCAAACTCACTATTTAAGTTTTTTCATTGAGATCATTAAAAGACAGAAGTATCTGTCATGAATAAATCTGAGAAGAAGAAAATTACTGTGATTTTAATTTTACAGGTTTATTAATAAGAGAAGAACAGAATATCAGCCCTTATTTATATCTTACCCATTTAACAATTTCTTTAAAATTAGGACGTTTTCCGTACATAAGAATGCCAATACGATAGATCTTCGCTGCAAGCCAGATCATCAGGAGAGTATTCATAATGAGCAAAAGGATTGATCCCCCGATTTCAATGAAAGGAGGAAGAAGGACACAGATGCGTAAAAGCATGAGGATAGGAGAAAAAAAAGGAATCAACGACAAAACTACAGAAAGCGTGCTGTCAGGGCTTCTGAGAATATACACCATTAGCAACATTGGAATCACCAAAAACATGCTTACAGGAAAGAGAAACTGCTGTGCTTCTTTTTCTGAATTTACCATCGAGCCCACGGCTGCATAAAGAGTTCCATAAAGAAAATATCCAAGGATAAAGAAAATCACAAAATAGATGAAAATATATATAGGGATACTCGGAATCTTGAATGACCCGGCTGTGGGAAATAAACCAGAAATCAATGCCCCGCTATAAGTGACAGCAGTAATTCCAAATAAACCCCAAATAACATATTGTGTAAAGCCTACCGCTGCAATTCCCAGTATTTTCCCCGCCATTAATTGAAAGGGTCTTAAAGAAGAAAGGATAACTTCTATAACTCTTGAACTCTTTTCTTCGATTACACCTCTCAAAATGATAGAACCATAATAAAAGAGTGTTGCATAAAGAATAATAACCAAAACATAGGAAACAATAAAAGTTCCCCCTGTATCTTCTTCCTCTCCCCTTTTTGAAACCTTTATTGTTTTTAATCCCACCGGTTTCATATACTTGCCTATTTTCTCTGGGTCTAATCCTCCTACTTTTAGCCTTCTCTCTATAATCACACTATTTATTGCTTTATGCACATTTTCTATCTTGTCAAAATCAGAAACATGCTCAGAAACATATTCTGCCTCACCACCATTAGAAATATTTTCAGGGATAAAAATATAGGCAGAAAGCTCTTTATTAAGCACTCTCTCGTTCAATCTCTGCCGTAGCTCTTCAACATCCCCACGCAATTTATATTGTTCAAGGACATATCGTGGGCTTCCATCTTTAAGCTTAGCATCGAGCTTCTTTTCCAGATCCACAAAAATATTCTGACTTAAATCAATAACACTTATATATTCCTGTTTCTCAACAGAAACCAAAGAGACAACAATGGGAATGATTATAAATGAAGCCATGAGTACTGGACCCAAGATAGTCCCTATGATAAAGCCCTTCGTTCTCACTATTTGAAGGTATTCTCTCTTAATTACTGATAGAATCTTTCGCATTTTTCTCTTGCACTTTTTCAATAAAAATTGCGTTTAATGTCGGCTCTTTTACTTCAAATCTATTTATTCTGATTTTCCCAACAAGTTTATCAAGCAAATCCTGAGCATCAGTTTGTTCCTTCACTCTTATTTCCATATATTTTCCATAATCATCAATCCTATCTATTTCTTTAAAATCCCGGATAAAATCTGCTTCACCTTCATAGCCTAAGACGATAGTATTTTTTCCATACTGATTCTTTATCTCATCTAAATTCCCTTCAAGTACCATTTTACCCTTGTTTATCAAACATATGTTATCACAAATCATCTCCACCTGCTCCATGCGGTGAGTGGAAAATATTATTGTGCACCCATCGGTTTTCATTTCAAGCATAATGTCTTTCAATAATTTCGTGTTCACAGGATCCAGCCCGCTGAAGGGTTCATCAAGAATAATAAAATCTGGTTTATGTATTACTGTTACTATAAACTGGATTTTTTGCTGCATTCCACGCGAAAGTTCTTCCACCTTCTTCCCTTTCCAGTCTTGTAGAGACAACTTTTCAAGCCAGAAGTCTATCCTTTTCTTCGCTTCTTCTCTTTTCAGACCTTTCAATTCTGCCATAAATAGAAGCAACTCCCCAACCTTCATCTTGGGATAAAGACCTCTGTCTTCAGGCAGATAACCAATTTTTTCTTTCATTTTTTCATCTATCTTTCGGCCAAGCACCTTTATATTGCCCTCATCAGGAACAATGATGTTCATTACCATACGGATTGCAGTCGTCTTCCCTGCTCCATTTGGTCCTAATAACCCATAAATAATTCCATGGGGAATGAAGAAAGATAGATTTTTTACAGCATAAAAATCACCAAAGCTTTTTGAAATGTTTTCAACCTCTAAAGCATTCATATCATTATCTTTTGATAATTCTACCTCATCTAAGATTTAAGTTAAATTTATTTAAGTTACTAAAATAGCAAAATTTTTCTGTAAATTCCATGTTTAAATTATGTTATATTTTCTGGTATATTTAATGAGAAAAAAATTTAACTGGTATTTTTTCTAAAAAAAGGAGGAAAAATGAAAAAAGGAACATATGTTCTTATCATATTCTTGATTTTTTTCTTTCTAATCATAGCTACAATGGCATCTTTTGTCTATTTAGAGTTTGGGAAGGCTCCTTCCATAAAAGCAAATTCCTACCTTGAATTAAATCTCTCTGGAAAGCTGGAGGAGAGAGCAGCTGTAGATTTTTTTTCGACTCTATTTTTAGGCAAAAAGCCCCTTTCTATGTACGAAATCTGGATGAATATCAAAAAAGCAAGGGTAGACAAGCGTATCAAATGCCTTATATTGCATCTTGGTTATATTCAATGTGATTGGGCAAAAATAAATGAATTGAGAGATATCATACTGGATTTCAAAGAGTCAGGGAAAAAAGTTTATGCTGTTATCGATGAGGCCGTTGACTTTGACAAAGAATATTATCTCGCTACAGCCTGCAATCACATTATTCTTCAACCTGTGGGTTCACTGGTAATTAACGGAATAGGAGGATATGTCCCTTTCTTTAAAAGAAGCCTGGATAAACTCGGCATCGAAGCTGAAGTGGAACATGTCGAAGAGTACAAGACAGCATATAACATGTTTACAGAAGAAGGCTTTACTCCTGCACATAGACAGATGATGGAGTCACTTTATGGAAATATCTTTTCAAATTATGTAAAAGTAATTGCTCAGGCAAGGGGAAAAAGTGAAGAAGAAATAAAAACAATTATTAATCATGGTTATTTTCAGGGAGAAAATGCTAAAGAATCGGGATTGGTAGATGAATGTTTCTACGAAGATGAAATAGAAAATTTGATTACCGGACAGGGCGAAAAAATAAGTAGAATTACCCACGAACAATATTTAAAAATCAAACCTTCTTCCGTCGGGATAAACAAAGGAAAGAAGATCGCACTCATATACGGAACAGGAACAATTCATACAGGAGAAAGCATGTATAACACGATGGGAAGCACAACAATAGCCCGATGGCTGAAGAAAGCACGAAAAGACAGGTCTGTTTCAGCAGTCGTTTTTCGAGTGGATAGCCCAGGAGGATCAGTCGTAGCCTCGGATATCATAGCCAGAGAGGTGGCTCTAACAAAAAAAGAAAAACCCATCATTGTTTCCATGTCTGACGTAGCAGGGTCAGGCGGATATTGGGTTTCATTGCCTGCTAATAAAATTATTGCTCAACCTCAAACTCTTACAGGATCCATCGGAGTGATTTTTGGCAAATTCAACCTTGTTAACCTTTATAAAAAATTGGGCATAACTTCTGAAAGGCTTATCTATGGAGAAAGGGCAGATATTTTCTCCCCATTTAGAAGGCTCACTCCAGAAGAAAGAAGCCTCCTAAAAAAAGAGATTATATGGAGTTATGATAAGTTTCTTACCAAGGTTTCAGAAAATCGGAACATGGGTAAAGAGGAAGTCGACAGAATTGGTAAAGGCCGGGTATGGACAGGAAGTCAGGCAAAAGAATTAGGTCTAATAGACGAGATTGGTGGACTATCCCGAGCTATTGAACTGGCAAAGGAAATGGCAGGAATACCTGCTGGTGAAGGAGTTAAACTTGTTGTCTGGCCAAAAAAAATTTCTCTTCTCGACTTTCTCTTCGGTAAAAAACTCGTAAAATCAAATCTACTGTATGAAAGCAGCTTAAAAAAGATGATTTCTGCATTGGAGTTATTTGAGAGAGAAACAATTTGGGCAATCATGCCTTTCTGGTTCGCTCCGGAATAATATCCGAATAAAATTAGAACTCATATTCAATAGGCATAAGAAGACGGACAGATTGTTCTGAAATCACAGAGATTGCAATTGTGCCAGTCTGGTTTTGCCCTATAATCATGAGATCGGATACCAACCTCAGCTATTTTTATTTTCTCTAAAGCTCTTTGCAGTTCTTTATTCCCCTTCTTAGCGTGGCCGATAATATCTGATTCCAAAAAATATAGCTGAGTCTCTAACAAGGGCAAATTATTGATTTCAGTAAATGCTAAGGCATAAACATCCATTTGAAGGCTATCTCTTGTTTTTTTATCCGCTTCTTTCTGGTCTTTAACCTCAGTCGCCTTAAAATCCACGATGACCGCTCCATCTTTTTCATAATCAATTCGATCCCATCTGCCAATGAATTTCACATCGTCAAATTGCCATTTGAAACTCTTCTCAAGAAAATTAGGCATAATCTCTGAAGATTCCTGCCTGTGATAAAAGAGCCTAAGAGCTTTTTCACCTGCTTTTTTTCTCATCTCTTCGTGTTCACGACTGAGATAACCTTCATTGATCCAGCGAAATTCATACTCCTTGATTAACTCTTTTTCTGTTATCTTTTCTCGTTTCATCCTTTTTTTTAAATAAAAATGAATCACGTTATGAAGAACACGGCCAAAGACAAGATTGTAATTGGGAAGAACAGGAATGCGCATAACATGCCTTAATTTGTATCTCAGAGGGCAAAGAAGATAATCATTTACTTTAAAATAACTCAGGCTCAAAAACCCTCTTTCCCTAACTCGAGGTATAATATTAGATTGGTAAGCCGGTGGAGCATATCTTTTTATTTCTTCCAGAGGAGAAGTCCTGAGAATATTATTGGGTGTCTGCGAAAGATCTAATGCTTCAAGTACAAAAGGACTTACCTTTTTCAATCTTTTTAGCCCATAATCTCTTGCCCAACTGATATACAGATACTTCTTTGCCCTCGTCATTCCAACATAAAAAAGGCGCCTCTCTTCCTGAAAATAAATCTTTTCCTGTCTCTCTTTATCATATCCACTTCCCTTTGGAACTTTATCTTTCAAAATCTCGTCAGGAATAGGAATCTTCTCTTTTCTCTCTCGTCCCGGAAACCTATCTGATATTAGGCTTACCATAAAAACGACAGGGAATTCGAGCCCTTTTGCCTTATGAACTGTGAGCACATTTACAGCATCTTCTTCTAATTCAGCCTCTGCTGAAGCTGGATTGTCTCCCACTTGCTGTAATAAATCCAGATGCTTTGCAAATGAATATACAGAATCATCTTCAGTAAGATCCGAAAAATTCTTAACTTTATCGAAAAAAATCCGAATATTTTTTACCTTTAACTCTGAACGAAGGCTCTTTCCCTGAGCTAAAGATTTTAAATAACCTGTATTTTCTAAAAAACAATAAAGTAGACGTCCTGCACTCAGGGAGCTCGCAAGTTTGGTAAAATTGAGTAAATCCTGAAAAATCTTTTTTACTTTTTCTTTCGAGGGCAAAGATACATCAACGATCTGTTTGTTTTCAAAAATCTCTTTAAAGGCATTATGTAAGGAAATGTTTTTTTTGAAGGCATAATTTGATATTTTAGTGAGATCATACTGGTCCATCTCATAAACTTCGGATATTGCCAGGTAAAATAGACTATTACTGTCTTCAAAATTCGTTAACGCCTTTATAAAGGAAATAAGGATTTTTATTTCTTTTTGAGCATATAAGCCACGACTCCCGGAGAAACGGAAAGGAATCTCTTTCATATTTAAAGCTCTGAGATAAGGATTAGCATCAGAATTTCTTCTGACTAAAATAGCAATATCGCCAAAGCGATATCCCTGTTTGTTTTTTTCAAGAATAATTTCTGAAATTCTGTCAGCTTCGTGGGAAAATGTATCAAACTGGAGCACGTAGATGCTTTTTCCTCTTGTAGTTATATCTGATTCAAGTAATTTGTTAATATTCTCTTCAACTTCCAATCTATCGGGATTATTATGCTGGATTAACCGGTAAGAAGAATCAAGAATATCTTGAGTTGAGCGGTAATTTTTCGTAAGGACAATTTTCTCTGCATTAGGGTATATTTTTCGGAAATTATGGATGTTACTGAGGGAAGCGCCTCTAAAACGAAAAATGCTCTGGTCATCATCTCCAACTACAGTCAAGTTACGATGTTTGGCAGCAATCAGCTTAAGTAACTCAAACTGAATGTAATTTGTATCCTGGAATTCATCTACCAGAATATATTTATACTTATCCTGGATGAGTTTTAATACAGAAGGTCTTCTTCGAAAAAGTTCAACTACCAGCACAATCTGGTCTTCAAAATCAATCTTAGATTCTTTCCTCAACAACTGCTGATATTTTTCATAGACTAAAACCATTTCATGATGTTTTAACATCCACTCTTCATCACTCTTGCTTAATTTCTTGCCATTGTATTTTTTCACATAATCGAGATATTCCTCAGACTCAATATCTTCCTGTTTTAACCTTTTTATTGCACCAAGTATTTCCTGAATATGTTTCGTAGGAGAACTTAAAGGACGGTAATATTTCAATGGGAATTGGAAAAGGTTTTCCCGGAAAAAGATAGATTGTTCTACATCATCGAGAAGCTTAAAATCCGGATCATAGCCCAGCTCATGTCCATAATTCCTTAATATTCTCTCGCCAAAAGAATTAAATGTACTTATTTCAACAAAAGAGTAACTATAAGGAATCAAAACATCGACTCTTTCCTCCATTTCGTTAGCCGCTTTTTCCGTAAAAGTTACAGCGAGTATCTCTTCAGGCCTTGCTAATTTTGATGAAATTAAATAAGCAATCCGATGCGTTATGACTTTTGTTTTCCCGGTACCAGCACCAGCTATTATAAGAAGAGGACCCTGCCCATAGACCACGGCCTTCTTTTGGTTAACATTTAAATCTTTTAGCAAATTTTGCATATCACTCTAAAAATATTTTTTATCTATCACTTTCTCTTTACCAGCTCTGTGCTCTCGTATTATTTACTTAATATTTTATACCAGAAATATTTATATTTTTATATTTTTCTCACTCATTAATTTAAGAGAAAATAAAATAAATAAAAAAGCAGAGCTCACATTTGCATGTTTTTCTGAAAAATCACAAATGAAGATCAATTGAATTTAAAATACATTTAGAAATTTAACTAACTCAGAGTAATAATTCCGAAATATGTAGAAAATAAAAGAGTACTATTTTTTTATTATAACGATTTCATCAGGGTCCATTAATAACAGTTTCTCTCTTGCTTCTTTCTCGACAGCTTTAGGATTTCTCTCCAATTCTTCTATTTCTCTTTCAATCTTACTTTTCTCTTCACTGAGTCTATCTATTTCTTGAAGTAAGGCTTCCTTCCTCTGTTGAGCCTGGAAAGTCTCAATCAATCCTTTTTTCCCGAATAATGAAGCTATAATCAAAACGAGAAGTAGAAATACAATGCCTCCGACAAGAAGTTTCTTCTTGAAAGATATACTGCCCTTCTTGCTCTTTTCCATTATAAGAAATTCTCTAATCCAAATTTCATGAGTTTTTCTAAATCTTTCTCATTACCTGCTTCGGCATAGCATCGGATTAAAGGCTGTGTACCAGAAAACCTGAATAATATCCAATCATCGTCACAGAAATCCAATTTTAGTCCATCAATGGTTTCTGTATTAAGAACCTTCCTGCCACCCAATTTTTCGGGAGGATTTCTCTTCATCGCCGCCAATTTTTTCTCCATTTCCCTTGTCCAGGGAATACTTTCCTGTTTTCCTAATCTTTTTCCATATTTACGAAATAAATCATTTATCTGTTGTGAAAGACTTTTTCCTTCAGCTGCAATCATTTCTGCAACTAAAAGCCCAGCAATAATCCCATCTTTCTCAGGAAGATGATCTTTTATCACTAAGCAGGCGCTCTCTTCTCCTCCAAAAATGATTTTATCCTTTAAAAAAAGATCAGCAAGATACTTAAATCCCACAGCAGTCTTATAAACTGGGAGGTCATACTGACGGGCGATTCTGTCTATGAGATGAGTCGTAGCTACAGAACGTGCTACTCCCCCTCTCCAATTCTTTCTCGAAATAAGATAATCCAAAAGTAATGAAAGAATTAAGTTCTGAATAATAAATTTCCCGTTTCTATCCACAATTCCAAAACGATCTCCATCTGCATCAGTAGAGATTCCGAGATGACATCCCTTTTCTCTTACCAACTTCTTCAACTCTCCAAGGTTCTCCTCAGAACAAGAAGGTGCAATGCCTCCAAAATAGGGATCAATATAGCCATGTATTTCTTCTACTTGAATACCATTTTCCTCAAAAATCTCATCTAAATATTCACGACTTGTCCCATAAAGCAAATCCACTGCGATTTTCATCTTGGATCTTCTAATGAGATCAAAATCTATTTTCTTCTGAATGTAAGAAAGATAATCATGCTGAAGATCAATCTTCTCAATAAATTCACTCTTTGGATAAAAATGACAAGAGGAATAACCTTTAATAAGATGTTTGATCTCTTCTTCTATTTTATTAGTTTCTTCAGGGAGAGCTGGCGCACCCGTATCTGTGTTGAATTTTAATCCATTATATTCAGGTGGATTGAAAGAGGCTGTGAAATTTATGCCAGCCTGGGCTTTTCTCTTGATAATCTGGTAAGCCTGAGCTTGAGATGGTGCATCTCTATCTGCCAAACAAGCATGAATCTGGTTATGCGAAAGAATCTTAGCTGCCTCAACTGCAAACCTTTCTGAAAGGAAACGTGTATCATAATTCACAATAACAGATATTTTTCTTCCAGAAAATTTTTTCTTCAGATAATTTGTGATGGCCTGAACAACGATTCTAACATTTTGAAATGTAAATTCTTCCCCCATTATTCCCCGCCATCCCGAAGTTCCAAACTTAATCATCTCTGTTTATAAAAAAATTAACACAAGAATATAGGAAAAGCAACTTATTGTAATGAAAACATTGAATTCTCAAAGAATTTATCTTATATTTCTTATAAGAAAGAGACAAATTAAAGATTATGATTCCTATGAATCCTGCCATTAACGGAAATAGCGAAAGACTGTTTGAGAATTTAAGTAAAAAAGGTTGGTAGTGGTGAGTTAGTTTGCTGCGACCAACCAATGGTGTCACATTAGAGGACTTAAAAACTCTGTGTAATGCCCTGAATTTGCCAAAATAATGGAATTCTGAGAAAAAGGGTCGAAAAGGATAGTATTGGGTGTAGAAGTAAAATCAAAAAGGAGGTAAAAAGTATGGAAAAAACAAATGTATTGGTAGTTGGCGGAAGCGCAGCAGGCATTGTTGCTGCTGTAACCGGAAAATCTAACTATCCAGATAAAGATTTTTTGCTTATCCGTAAAGAAAAACAGGTAATCATTCCCTGTGGAATCCCGTACATCTTTGGATCTCTGGAAACTAGCGATAAGGACCTTATACCTGATGAGGTTCTAACCAAATCAGGTATAAAACTTAAAATTGGTGAGGTAGTTTCTATAGACCAGAAAAAAAAGGTTTGTAAGCTTGCTGACGGCACTGAGATTGGCTTCGAAAAACTTGTGTTGGCAACCGGTTCTTCGCCCGTCGTGCCTAAATGGCTCAAAGGAACCGAACTGGAAAATGTATTCACCATACCCAAGAATAAAGAATACTTGGATGAAATTTCGGTAAAACTTAAGGATTTTAAAAAAGTGGTTACTATCGGTGGAGGCTTCATAGGAGTTGAGATGTCTGATGAGATAAATAAAATCAACAAAGATGTAACCATTGTTGAAATATTGCCTCACATATTAGCTCTCGTTTTTGATGAGGAAATAGCAGTTAATGCTGAAGAAATCATAAAATTGAGGGGTTTAAAGATAAAAACAGGTGTTGGGGTTAAGGAGATATTAGGAGATAAAAAGGTTACAGGTGTTTTATTAAACAATGGAGAAAAGCTTGAAACTGATGCAGTAATCTTATCTATGGGTTATCATACAAATACATCTCTTGCCGAAAAATCAGGAGTGAAAATCAATGAGATGGGATTCATCGAGGTAGATAAGTATATGAGGACAGATAATCCAGATATCTTTGCCGTGGGAGACTGTGCCGCAAAGAGAGATTTCGTCACCGGAAAACCGAGTGGTGTCATGCTCGCTTCCACTGCTTGCGCAGAGGCGAGGACTGCGGGTATGAATCTTTATAAACTATCCTCAGTAAAAGCATTTAGTGGAACCATCGCTATTTTCTCTACTGCCCTGGGAGAGACTGGCTTTGGAGCTGCAGGAATAACCGAGAATCAGGCAGTAAAAGAAGGATTTGATATTGTTACAGGCACTTTTGAAGGTATTGACAAACACCCTGGAACACTGCCCAAAACGCACAAACAGATGGTAAAATTGGTTGCAGCCCGAGAATCAGGTGTGATACTTGGTGGAGAAGTTATAAGTGGACCAAGCACTGGAGAGCTGGTAAATCTCATTGGGCTTGCCATTCAAAGTAGGATGACCGTGAATTCTATCTTGACTGCTCAGATTGGAACTCATCCCTTGCTTACTGGACCGCCCACAGCATATCCTCTAATCAAGGCTGCCGAGGTGGTTGTAAAGAAGATTTAACCTATACGAATGAATTTAATAGTTATGCACCCACTTCGGATACCCGGAGTTAGGCAGGGAATTTACGAATCTAATATTTAAATAAAAATGAAACTTCTATCGCTCAGCCTCTAAGATTTGCTTAAAGGAGCTTTCTTACTGCCAGAAACATCATCTTAAGACAGGAAATTGGCTTAATTTTGACCTTAAGTCCTTTGTAATTAAGACGTAAGCGCAGCTTAACTGCAATATTTCGCTAAATATAAAAAGGGGGTCGGGCCATGCTAACTTATAGATATCATGAAAGATACTCCATAATAAAGGCTGACATTTTGCCTTAAAAGCTCCTTTTTGGGCCCCAAAAAAGCACTTTAAGAAAAGCTCCAAAAATAATATCGGATGATCTACTTAAACGTACATTTTTGCCACCAAAACCATTGTTTTAAGGCCGATTTTGAGGCCGTTTTTCAGATTAACTCCTGAAAATTTAAACACTTCGTGTGGCCCGACCCCAAAATTACCCAATTTATAATTTCAAATATCAAGGGTTATATTTAATTTATAATTTCAAATATCAAGGTTAATAGCTCATTTTTGGCC
>Ga0209121_10000843_pt1 | contig 32813 bp, 34 predicted proteins | sample Cruoilmetagenom3_FD_187292 | JGI IMG/M metagenome (GOLD analysis project Ga0209121, IMG submission 187292) | Oil polluted marine microbial communities from Coal Oil Point, Santa Barbara, California, USA - Sample 3 (SPAdes) (version 2) | ecosystem: Environmental > Aquatic > Marine > Oil seeps ... | reverse complement strand
CTGGAGATCCCCATGGCAGTACCCGATGTCCCTATTGTAGCAACTACCGTGGTCACTTTCCCATTCGTTTGCCGCCAGATCTCTTCTGATGTACCATAATAATGAGCTAAGATATTATCTTCATTATTAAACTGATCTGTGCAAAAATATTTTCCGGGATTCTCACGCATCAGGTTATAGGCTTCCTCTATCGCACCATCTGTGCCAAGATTTGCTGGAGTGAGATGTAACTCTGCACCCATTGCCTTCAATATCTTCTTTCTCTCATCGCTGGCAGACTCCGGCATCGTCAGAAATAGCCTGTATCCCCTGGCAGCAGCTACAAGAGCAAGACCGATACCTGTATTACCGCTGGTGGCTTCCAAAATTGTTCTGTCTTTAGTAAGCTCCCCTCTCTCTTCGGCTCTCTCAATCATGTAAAGAGCGCTCCTGTCCTTTATAGATCCCCCTGGATTGAAACTCTCCAGTTTCGCAAAGATTTTAACCTTCTTGCTGGGATTCAATCTGCGAATCTCCACAAGTGGTGTATCCCCTATCATATCTAAAACATTTTCATAACTATCCGGCATAGAACCCTACCTGCAAAAAAAGGGGGAACGGGCGCCTTCCCCATTTACCCCCATTTACCAGTCTGAATCAGCATCAACTATCAAGCTCCGGCATAGGAACTTTTATAAACTGAACTCCCTCTTTTTTCAAAATCTCTTCTTCATCCCTGGTTGTGGTTCCTTTTATATTTTTCTTATCCTCTTCGCCCCTGTGCATTTTCAGGGCAACATCGGCAAACCTGCTCCCCACATCATCAAAGTTTTTATCGAGGTATTCATGAAATACCTGAAGCGCCTTCATCGGAGAAATATTCTTTAAGTTTTCTTTCTTTGATTCTCTAATATTCTTCCCCATTATGGCTACAGACGAGGGAACCATCTCCACTTCAAAACTTTCACATATGGGACAGGCTATTAACTTCTTAGATTTCTGATCTTCAAAAGCCAGCCTGTCACTAAACCACCCTTCAAACTTGTGGCCTTTTTCGCATTTGAGATCGTAAATTATCACTGCGCTTCTTTTCCTCCAATTAGATCCAACCTTTTCTTTATTTTATCACTTTTCTTAATAAAAAACAAAAAACCATGGACTTTCGAAAGCAAATCTTGTATCTCTCAGGGTGAATCGGGATGTGGCCCAGCCTGGTAGGGCACTGCGTTCGGGACGCAGGAGTCGCGAGTTCGAATCTCGCCATCCCGACCATTTTTTATTCAGCCAACCACCGAAGCCATCTGGAAAATGGGAAGGTACATGGCGATTATCATTCCTCCGACGACTCCCCCCAAAAAAACCATCATAACTGGTTCAAGCAGAGCGGTCATTGCACCAACCGCAGCATCCACCTCATCATCATAAAAATCTGCGATCTTTGCAAGCATTGTGTCAAGGGCCCCGGTAGCCTCACCTACACCGATCATCTGAACAACCATAGAAGGAAAGATTTCAGTCTCCCCCAGTGGTTCGGCTATTGTTTTACCTTCACTTATACTCTGTCTCGTTTTCATTAAAGCATTTTCCACTACCTGATTTCCAGCGGTTTTACTTACAATTTCAAGTCCCTCAAGAATCGGGACACCACTACTTATCATAGTAGCAAGCGTCCTGGTAAACTTTGCCACGGCAACCTTTTTCAGCAATGGACCGAAAACCGGTGCTTTCAGTATCAGAGTATCTATAACGAGCCTTCCCCGTTCGGTATGGTAATACTTCCTGAAGGCAAAGACAAAAACAACCAAAGCACCTATCATATATAAAATATAATGCTGCATGAATTCACTTGCGTTAACAAGGAATTGGGTGAGGGCAGGCAAAGCCGAGCCTGCTTCTTCAAACATAGTTTTGAAGACGGGAACCACTTTGACAAGCAGCAGCGTAATAACACCTAACGAAATCACAAGAACACTGGCCGGATAGGTCATCGCCCCCTTAACCTTACGTTTCAATTTCATTGCCTTCTCTATATAGGCTGAAAGCCGCGCAAGAATCACATCGAGAATTCCTCCGCTTTCCCCTGCAGCAACCAGATTTACAAAAAGATCATCAAATATTTTTGGGTACTTCTTCAGCGCATCTGTAAGTGTGGCACCACCTTCTATATCCTTTTTCACAGACATGATAATGTTAGCAAAGGTCTTATTCGGCTCCTGAGAACCGAGAATGTCGAGACATTGAATGAGGGGAAGACCTGCATCGATCATTGTAGAAAACTGGCGGGCAAATATCACCACGTCCTTTTCCTTAACCTTCGGCTTGAAAAAAGCAATACCCTCGAGCAGATCTTTAGGTTTTTTCTTGATACGGGTGGGTTTGAGACCCTGTCGGCGAAGCTGTGTCCTGGCAGTGGACTCATTGTCGACTTCCATCTCACCCTTTTTCAACTCCCCCTTCTTTGTCTGTGCTTCCCATAAATATATCGTCATGATCAAACCTCATTTCATGAGTTTCGAGTTTAAAGTTTCAGGTTTAAAGTTTTTAAGAAAACAAATATAAGAATTTCGTAAATAGTCGAAACCTTAAATTTTAGACTTTAAACCTCTTACGAGTTATTTCATAGAGTATAATTCCTGCTGCAACCGACACATTAAGGGAATCAACTTTACCCAAAATCGGTACGGAAACAAAAAAATCACACTTTTTCATGGTTAAAGGTCTCATCCCCTTCCCCTCACTCCCCATAACGAGTCCGACATGACCATCATAATCAAAAGAATATACACTTTGACCCGCTCTTGCATCAGCACCATATATCCAGAATCCCTTTTCTTTCAGGTAATCAACAGTATTAGATATGTTAACCGCTTTTACAATCGGAATATACTGAGCAGCCCCGGCGGATATCTTTATTACAGTCGGGGTAACGGATGCCGCACGATTTTCCGGAATAACAATACCATTGGCCCCACAACAATGAGCCGTCCTTATCAACGAACCTAAATTCTGAGGATCCGTAATGCCATCAAGAACAAGAATCAGACTATTTTTTAATGACTTACAACAATTTTCGACAACCTCATCTAAGCCGGTATAGGAATACTCTTCACACAAACAGGCGATACCCTGGTGATACTTTCCATTAACAAGTTTTTCTAAATATTCTTTCTCTCTAAACTCAACATCTATCCCCTTTTGTTCCGCCAGCTTCAGAATATTCCGGATATTCTCCATGCTTCTCCCGCTGGATACAACTACCTTTTTTATCCTGCCGACATCACTTTTGAGGGTCTCCATCACAGGCTTCACGCCATATATAACCTGCATGACATAGTTCTCCAACCAAGAAGACAGGGCACATCACTTGCTCTGACTCCTGACTCCTGACCCCTGACCCCTGATTTGTTCAAACCCCTCGGAAATCTCTTTACTGATCTCATCAGCCGCACTGACAGGATCATCAGCCGTTATTATCGGTCTGCCTACGACGATAAAGTCAGCTCCTCTTCTTATGGCCTCCCCGGGAGTCAATATCCTTTTCTGGTCATCTCCAACCACTTCCATGTCCATTCTGATACCGGGCGTTACTATAACAAAATCCTCTCCACATGCCTCCCTTATGGAGACTACGTCATGGGCAGAGGCTACAACCCCGGAAATCCCGGCATCACGGGCAATTCTCGCCAGATTCAAGGCAATCTCCCCCACCGCTCCGTCAAATCCCAACATTTCAAGATCATCATCATTCAAACTGGTTAGAACGGTCACAGCAAGAATAACAGGCATGGTAATACCGGAATGCGCCGCCATTTTCTTAACCGAAATAACCGTCTTTCCCATCATTTCTTTCCCACCGAGTGCATGGATGTTAAACATGGAGACACCGAGATTCACTGCTGCCTCAGCCGCCCTAACAACAGTATTGGGAATGTCATGAAACTTCAGATCGAGGAAGACCTTTCCTCCCATTTCATTTATCCTTGAGACAATTTCCGGTCCGTAACGTGTAAAAGCCTCTTTTCCCACTTTGAACATTCCCACATGATCTTTCAGAAGTTCGACCCATTTCAATGCCCTGTCGATATCCTCTCCCACATCAAGGGCGAATATTAATCTTTCCTTTGCATCCTTATTTGTTTTCTTTTTCATCTGAAAAATCTTTGTAGGTACAAGTAGGGCAAAGCTTTAGCTCTGCTTGCAGGGCTAAAAAGACCTGGCCTACATCCTCATGACTCATCTTCATTCTTATCTTCGTTCTCATGTTCTACTGAGTCTTCTACAGTCGAGGATACTTCATTTTCAGAAGTTTTCATCAATTTGACATCTTTTTCACCCCCGCGAAGAAATTCAGGATGGGTATATGCAACTTTCCCGGCAGCAATCTCCCTCAGGGAAGTTACTACCTCCCTGTTCGAAGACTCAACAAGGGGCTTTGAGCTTTTAAGTAACTGCTTTGTCCTCTTGGCCCCCAGCAACACAAGGGCAAATCTGTTTTTCGCTTTTTTCAAAGCGTCCTCAACGGTAATTCTTGCCATATATTCACTACCTCCAACAATTAAATTTCGAGTTTCAAGTCAAAAACCTAAGATTCATAAGGCTAATCGCTTACAATTCAACTACTTCATAAAATCTCTTATTCTTTCTGCCAGCCGCTCTTTTCTGCTTTTCTCCGCTACGTATATCGATCTTAAATTATCAATAGCAGAACCCAGACTATCATTAATAATCACGTAATCATACCATACAATCTCTTTTATTTCATCCATTACCTTTTTTAACCGTCCCTCGATAATCTCTTCCTTCTCAACGCCTCTTCGTCTCAACCTCACTCTTAATTCATCAATCGAGGGGGGAAGAACAAATACGAAGATACCCCCGGGGTAATTTTTCTTCAATTCCTTTGCACCTCGTGGATCAACATCCAGTATGAGATCGTAACCTTTCTCTAAGAAGCCTTTCATCGTTTTGCCTGATGTCCCGTAGAGATACCCGTAGTTTTCAGCCCATTCGGTAAATTCCCCTTCCTCTATCCGCCTCCTGAACTCCTTTTCGGAAATAAAATTATAGTCCTTACCATCCCTTTCTCCAAGGCGAAGAGGCCTTGTAGTATAAGACACTGAAAACCGCACATCCGGCAACATTTTCAAGACCTCCCTGCAGATAGAAGTCTTGCCGGTACCGGAAGGAGCTGAAACTGCGATAAATATTCCCTCTCCCTTATCAGACCCTATTTTCGTTATTTTTTTATTCATATCTTTCAGTCCCCAGCAGGGCTAAAGCCCTGCCCTACTTAATCTCGATAACTGATCTCTGGTCCCTAGTCCTTGGTCCCTGACCCCTGAGCACCTGTTTTTATTCAACATTCTGTATCTGTTCTCTTAACCTGGAAAGTTCGTTTTTGATTTCTATTACATTATAAGATATCTCTGCATCAGAACTCTTGGATCCTATGGTATTTACCTCCCTGTTCATCTCCTGGAGTAGAAAATCTATTTTTCTTCCCACAGCGCCACTACTCTCCAGCATTTCATAGAATTGACCGATATGGCTTTCGAAACGCACAATCTCCTCAGTAATGTCACTCTTTTCAGCCATGATTGCAACCTCCTGGCACAACCTTGATTCATCAATTTCGATGCCTTCCGCCAACTCCTTCACCCGATTAGACAGTTTTTCTTTATACTCGAGAACGATCTGAGGAGCTTTTGATTTCACAGAATTGAGACTATTCCTGACAATGTCGAGTCGGAACAGAAAATCTCTATAAATGGCTTCTCCTTCCTTCTCCCTCATCTCAATCAGTACATCAATAGAATTATCAAGTGCTTTTTTAACCTCTTCCCAGGCTGCCTCCAGATCCATTTCAACCTCTGAAGGAATAATGGCACCTTTGAGCCCGGCAATCATATTCAAAGGTATTTCCCCCTTCAGGTTAAGCTCTTCTTGCAACTTAGTTAACAAAGAATAGTAATTACGAATGAACGGAAGATTCAGCTCAAATTTTCTTTCGTCTTCCAGATCCAAACCTCCGGAAGTTATCCGAACACTTACTTCTATTCTGCCCCTGAGGAATCTTTTGCTTATCTTTTTTTTGATTTCTGCTTCCAGTGGCAAAAGTATTCCCGGAAGACGAATAGAAATATCCAAATTACGGTGATTGACGGATCTAATCTCTATAATTATTCTTTTATCTTTCAGGACAGATTCCGCGCTACCATAGCCTGTCATACTTCTTATCATCTAAATTATTTCTCCTATCAGTTCATATCCCCTGCAAGAGATTTGCACAACCGTTTCCAAACTGTCCAGAGCTTTGAAAATATGATTCTGAGAGGCGAATCAAAGATTTTTTCGGTAACGATTCAAATCACAGCAAAACGACCGCAAATCTCCGCCTCAGGCGGATTTGATTCGCCGTAGGCGGAGAGTTTTGGATTTGCAGTGGAGCAAGATTTAGAATTGTCGAAAAAATGTTTTGAGCACCGAAGTATTATATTTTCAAAGCCCTTCCTGTTTTAATTGTACAAGATACTTTTCCCTTAACCTGTTAAACATTTCTATGATATTTTCACCAGCATAATCGGGGTAAGTCCATTCGAGCGGCTGAAAGGTCTTATTTCTGTAAATCAGAGTCAAATCGGCATATATGCCACCCCTCAGATAGGGACGATGCGTATAACTCTTCCCCGTGGCGAGTATCAAATGATGCTTCGATATATAGCCCGGATCTATGTTTGCCTTTCTCCTGCCTTCGTCTGAAAACCTTTCCTCAATGCCATTGGCAAACATCTTGATTTCCGGGAGGGACTCCGGTTGCATTAAATCTTCGAAAGAAACAAATCTCCTTGTCAAGATTTTACCCATCTCCTTTTCATAATAATTGGTATAATCAAAAGGTATAAACTCACTTATAAAGTCAGCTCTTCCGTATTCTGCCGACAATGCCATCAATATCTCCACCAACAGACCTCTATCATTAGAGAATATACTCGATATCAGCTTAACCGGCTCCGGACCCTTAGGCTTGCTCATAATACTCCCTTAAGTTCTTCCTGCGAAACAGTGGCAGTTCCCACCTTCCCCACCACAACTCCGGCGGCATTATTCGCAAGCACTGCTGCCTCTTTAAATGTTGCCCCGGCAGCCACGCAGAGAGCAAAGATGCCTACCACTGTGTCTCCGGCACCAGTCACATCGAAGACCTCCCTGGCAACAGCAGAAATATGTGTAATATCTCCGTTCTTTTCAAAAAGAGTCATCCCCTCCTCACCCCTCGTTATTAGAACAGCCTTGAAACCAAACCTTTCGAGAAGAAACTCTCCATTTTTGATAAGATCATCCTCGCAGACAATCTCCATACCGACGGCACGTCCAGCCTCATGATGATTTGGCGTTATCACATCAAAGCCCTGATAGAAGGAAAAATCGCTCTGCTTCGGGTCGATACAAACAACAACATCCCTCCCGGATGTCACATCTCTGATTCCTTTTAATAGTTTTTCCGAGATGATACCTTTGCTGTAATCTGAAATAACAACCGCACCCAGGTCATCCCTTATCCTTTCAATATACTCTACCATTTTTTCAACACTGTTTAAACTTACAGAATTTTTGTTTTCCCTATCAAATCTTACCACCTGCTGACTGCGTGCTATAATTCTTGTCTTCATAGTGGTGGGACGGCCGTGCTCCACTATGATACCCCTCGTATCGATGTTCATCTCTCTGAAATTGCGTATCAATAACCTCCCCATATCATCCGAACCTATAATACCTGTTACGTAAACCTTTCCACCCATGGAAAATATGTTATTCGACACATTGGCCGAGCCGCCAAGGTGGAAATTCTCCGAGGTAACTTCAACGACAGGAACCGGCGCCTCAGGAGATATACGGGAAACATTTCCCCATATAAACTGGTCAACCATCAAATCTCCCACCACAAGAACTTTTGATTTGGGGAAATTATCGATTATCTCCAGAAATCTTTTGTAATCATCTTCCATAGTATCACACAGCTATCCTTAAAAATTCACGTTACCACCGAATTTCTCTCTGTATCACTCCCAAGCCATCTCAGTAATCACACAGAAACCTTTAAATTGGTGACACCCTCAAGTGCGTTGAACAAATATCACATCGTCTTTTTTTTGAAGTATTCTAAAACCAGCTTCAAACCTTCCTCAAGCTGTATTTTCGGTTCCCATCCGAGTAACCTCTTCGCTCTGGTAATGTCAGGTCTCCTCACTTTAGGATCACCCACCGGGAGATCCTCAAATACTATTTTACTCTTTGAACCACACAGATTCACTACCTTTTTCGCAAATTCTAATATAGTCATCTCACTGGGATTACCGATATTTACAGGATCAACCTCATCAGAATCGAGAAGCTTGCAAATCCCTTCAACCATATCATCAACATAACAGAAACTGCGTGTCTGGCTGCCATCACCGAAAACGGTGAGGTTTTTTCCCCTCAGGGTCTGCATTATGAACGTGGGAAGCGCCCGCCCATCATCCAGTCTCATCCTTGGACCATATGTATTAAATATTCTCGCAATTCTTGTATCAATACCATGATATCTGTGATAAGCCATTGTCAACGCCTCTGCAAACCTTTTCGCTTCATCGTAAACCCCGCGCGGACCAACAGGATTGACATTCCCACAGTAATCCTCCGACTGGGGATGCTCCAGGGGATCTCCATAGCACTCCGAGGTGGAAGCCAGAAGAAACCTTGCTCCCTTTTCCTTGGCCAAGCCTAACGCTTTGTGAGTACCGAGAGAACCAACCTTCAAGGTCTGAATAGGAAGTTCAAGATAGTCTATAGGACTTGCAGGAGATGCAAAATGGAGGATATTATCCACCTTTCCCTCGACATAGATAAAATTGGTCACATCATGTTTTATAAAAGTAAACCTGTCATTTCCGAAAAGATGCGCAACATTATCCATATCTCCTGTCAGGAGGTTGTCCATACAAACCACATGATGTCCCTTTGCAATAAAATAATCACAGAGATGGCTTCCAAGAAAACCCGCCCCTCCTGTAATCAGAGTCCTCTTCAATATATTACCCCCCGTTATTCGGTCCCCAAACTGAGACCCTTGCAAACTGCTGAATAGATAGAACTTACAAGTTCAACATGCTATTATCGCACATGAATTTTGTCAATCGTTTTCTCTATTTTCTCCAGGGAATATTGGGGTAATACATCGGCAGGTGCTCTATATTCCTGAAAAATTTAAAAACTACATAAAAAAGTTTGCCTTTCGAATTTTCTTTGTGTAAAATAAACAATATTTATAAGTAGAAAATATTAGTTTTTATTAAATATATTTCCCCACTTCTTTTTTCAACATTCGAAAATTCAGTGTGCTACCATCTCAAGGAAAGTTATAAATAAAGAGCCTTGAAAATAGTGTTGGATTCTCAAACTTTTTTCTCACAATATCTTTAAACTTTAAAAAATGATACCAATCTTTATAAATACTCCTGAACCAATGGCGAAGGTGAGAGTGATAACCCTTAAGGATTCTTCCGAAAGGACTCTCAAATATTTGCAGGAATTCGGTGTTCTTCATGTAGAAGAAGCAAAGGAGTTGGAACCTGTCGATAAAAAAGCAATCGAAAGGGACAGGAATCGGGTGAGAAAAGCACTGACCTCTATTCATGAAATCCTAATAAACCTGGCAGAAGAGAGAACAGTGATTTTACCAGAAGATATGAAACTTCAGTCTCTCGACGAAATTGCAGACCAGGTAGACAAATTTAATGACAGGTTTTCCAAACTCACCGGAAAAACTGCCAATTTAATAGAGGAAACTGCCAATCTTGAAAAGCTGGGGAAGTACCTGGGCCTTCTAACACGAGAGATAAGCATGCCTTTGAAAGACATGCAATACTCTGGGAGCTATCTCTTCACTGATGTTCTGGCCTTTCCTGAAGAGACTTACAAAATGTTTAGTGAGAGAGCCAATCAGTATTTGCTCCAGGATATTGCTGTCCCTGTTGAAGGTGAGGTAGCAGTTTATTTCATTGCCAGAGCTGAAAACCGAAAAGCAATAGAATCTATAATCAGAGATCTTGGTGCAATAACTTTTAAAATACCCGACGAAGAGTTGAAGCTGAGAGAGTTTATATCAGAGAACGATGAGACGATTCTCAAAGGGAAGGAGAGTATACAGAAATTTCAGAAAGAAATTCAAAAAATAATCGAGGAAAATTTAGACCAGATTGTTTTCTTCAGGGAAGTACTCGCCGCGGAGAATGAAAGGCTATCTGTACTCGAACAGGCATGTGAAGCACGATACGTTACCTTAACTGAGGGCTGGGTACCACAAAGCAATGTAAATATAGTAACTTCCAGATTAAAAGAAACATCGGATTATATATTTGTTGATACGAAAAGACCTGATCCCATGGACAGACCTCCAACGAAGCTTCAAAACCCCCCCGGTATCAGACCATTCCAGGTCATCGTAAGCCTCTTCAGTCTTCCTAAGTATGGTGATTGGGACCCTACACCTATTGTGGCTTATTTCTTTGCCTTTTTCTTTGGCCTGATGCTCAATGATGCGGTATATGCCATCGGACTCATTTTACTCGCCAGATTCTTACTCAGCAAACTTGTTGATGATCCCACATCTGAGGAATTCCATCTATTTCGAAACGTTTTATACATTAGCGGCGGCGCGTCTCTCATATTGGGATTACTTTCCGGAACATATCTTGGTGATTTCCTGAAAATGTACTTCAACATCGAGTTAAAAAACATCGCTCTGGTAACCCACGTGCAAAAACACCTCTCAGACCCTATCTCATTTATTATTCTTTCACTTATAATAGGGCTTGTCCACGTAAATGCATCTCACATACTTGCACTCATCAGGGGGATAAAGGAAAGGGATAAGGGATTGGTGCTCGGTAAAATTGGGCTTTTCCTTTTACAAATCTTCGGCATACCCTATATTTTTAAGGTCCTGTTGCATGTAGAACTTTTCCAATTAAGCGCCGGAGTATATGCTGCCCTTATCTATCCTCTATTTTTCGGTCTATCCTTAGTTGTCATATCCAGATTCATGCAGATGGGTGCCTTGGGCGGGATATTCTGGATCTTTGAACTAACCGGGATTCTGGGAGATATTATGTCATACTCAAGACTGGCTGGAGTGGGCCTCGCTACATTTTATCTTGCCTCATCTTTTAATCTCCTTGCCGATTGGGTCTCTTCTTCCCTGTCAAATTTCATACCCGGCATTGTTGGATTTATCATCGCGTTTGTTGTGGCTATCATAATGCTTGTTATCTTTCATGTTTTTAATTTGCTTCTCAGCAGCCTGGCTGCTTTCATACATTCACTGAGGCTATGCTTCGTGGAATTCTTGCTGAAATTCTATGAAGGGGGAGGGGAAAAATATGCCCCCTTTCATCTGAGACTTCGGAAACGAGTGTTGGCAGGTACAAAATCTTAAAGTGAGGTGAAAAAATGACTGAAATACAAGCTTTAGCTACACTTGGAGGTGCTATTGCGTTAGCAGGAGGTCTGGCTGGATCGGCGATAGGAATCGCCGCAGCCGCATCTGCCGGGGTAGCTACCTTATCAGAAGAACCCGGACAGTTGAGAAATGTCATAGTACTTGCATCTCTACCGATGACACAGAGCTTTTATGGATTGATTATTCTCATTATCATTCTTACCGTAGTCGTTCCAAACCTGCCCGCAGCCGGTGGTGCCGGAGTTGCGGTGCTCGCCATCGGCATTATCGGGGCATTCTCTGAAGCCGTCTCAGGGGTATTCCAGGGATCTGTCTGCGCTTCAGGAATAGCCCTACTGCCGAAGACAAAAGGACAGATATTAACTGCATCGATGATGTTGGCCGTGTTTGTGGAACTTATTGGTGTTCTGGGGCTGGTGTTCACCATCATGGCGCTGAACATACTAAAGCTAATGTAATAAGATGCACGGGTGGATACTATGGAAACTGAAAAAATAAGGAAAGCCATTCTTGACAAGGCAAAAGAAGAGGCCGACAAAATTTTGAGCGATGCCGAGATTAAGGCCAAAGAGGTAATCAAAAAGGTTGAAGAACAAAAGGAACTAAAATTTGAGGAAGAAAAGAAGAAGGCCATATCAGAAGCCTATCGTGATGCATCAAAGATCCTGGCACAGGCTTCTCTGAAATATCGTCAGGTGAGATTGAAAGAAAAGGATGCTGTTATCAATGAAATTATAAAAAGGGCAAAGGATGAATTATCACAGGATATAAAGGATAAGGAACTATTTGTTCGTCTTATTCAAGAAACAATCGATGCCCTAAAAACAGAAGATAAAGTCAGGCTTCTTGTTTCTCCTAAAGACCTTAACATTGTCCGGGAAGTTATCGGAAAAAACAGCGAATTAAAAGAAAAAATAACTGAAGTTAATGAAATTGATTGTATGGGTGGGATTCTGATGGAGTCTGTCAACGGCATGGTCAGTATCAATAATACATTCGATACCAGGCTGGAAATGTTGATGCCAAAAATTTTACCCGAGATTGGTAAAAAACTCTTTGGAGTTGATGAAATTTGAACCTAATCAGCACCCGTTATGCATTTACATCAGCTTACCTCAAAGGTGAAGAATCCAGATGCGTATCTGCTGACCACGTCGATTGGATGATGCAAAAATCGACTATGCAGGATGCCCTGGAAGTGATCGAGAATACCGATATTGGTGATTATCTCCGGGGGCAACCCATCAAAACCTTTGATGAGGTCGATGAGCATCTATGGAAATACCTTGGTGTATGTCTGAAGCGTCTTGAACGGTTCAAACCTCCTTCTGAAATCATTCGTCTGGCAGATGCATACATCAAAAAGTACGACATCCTGAACATTAAGATCGCCATGAGAATGGTTTTAAGGGAAAAGCCGACTCCCGTTGTACTGTTAGGGGTAATCTATGATCAGGGGTATCTTGAAAAATTGTTAAGCATTAAGAGCGTGGATGAAATCGCTGAAATTGTTGTAATATGCAATCTGGGTGATTATGCCTCCATTATAAAGGATATCAAAGAGAATGATGTTAGATCCATATTTGAGGCCGAGATCAGACTGGACAGGATGTATTACGAAAGCGTGTTGAGCGCGCTGAAGAAGATAAATGACGGGCACCTGGTTACCAAGGCCCTGGGCATCATCATCGATTTGCTAAACCTTCAGATTGTCTTTCGATTCATCCTCGGAGAAAAAGAATCTATGGTTACCGAATTTGTTCTTGAGGGAGGATACGTGCTCTCGACCAATACTATCAGAGAGTTTCTCTCACTCAAAATGAACGAAATAATAGGCAGATTGGAACATACCGAATATCATCAATTAGCTCATGAAGTTTCCAAAGACTTTGAAAAAGAAGGGAATATTACGATTGTAGATAAGCTCATAGATAAGCTGAAATTTCAATTATTGAAGGAATTGCTTTCACCGAGGGTTCTATCCCCCTCCAACATGCTATGGTATTTGATTTTAAAAGAATGGGAAATACGTAATCTAAGACTGATCTTTAAGACCATGGCAGATGGTATACCACCATCAGAGATTAAGGATCATCTGGTAATAGCATCATGATATCACTACAAAATTTAGATATCGCCGTTATAGGAAATGAGGACCAGGTTGTACTTATGCGACTCGCCGACGTTGAAAAGTATCAGGTATTAGAAGGTAATCATGATATTCGTGAAAAGGTGCGGGAGACATTAAGAGGATTTATTAACGATACCTCAATCGGAATAATTATGATACCGGAAGACTGGAAAGGTTATGTAGATGATATTCTGAAGCACATTGGAGAAAGGAAGCAGATAACTCCGGTTATAATCGAAATTCCTTCAAAATTTACAACAGAAAAAGAAGATGTGAGAGAATTCTACAAATCTTATACGAAGAAGTTATTAGGATTTTCAATAGAAATTTAGACTCAATTGCGAGCGTCTGACCCCGGCGCTACGGTGCTATTCATTAGGAGGAAATGATCAATGGGTGAGATCTGGAAAATTTCAGGACCCGTCGTAATCGCAGAGGACATGCGAGGATCCCAGGTATACGAAGTTGTTGATGTAGGCGAAGCAAGGCTCACAGGAGAAATAATCGGACTTGAAGAGGATAAAGCGGTTATCCAGGTCTATGAGGATACCGTGGGGCTGCGCGTCGGAGAACCGGTAGAAGGAACTGGAGAGATATTAATGGTGGAGCTCGGCCCGGGCCTCGTCGGGAGTATCTTTGACGGGGTTCAGAGATCTCTTGTTACAATGATCGAAGATATAGGCGATTTCCTGGAAAGAGGAGTTCGTGCATTCCCTCTTGACCGAAATAAGAGATGGCAGTTCACACCTTCAATCAAAGCCGGCGATCAGGTCGAAGAAGGTGATATTATTGGTACTGTTCCCGAAACGGGGCTCATAGAACACAGAATAATGATACCGATAGGCATTAAGGGCAAGGTACTGGAGATATCTGAAGGTGGCTACACTGTAGAAGAGCCGGTCGCAATTGTAGAATGTGAAGGGGAAAGAAAGAAGACCACACTGATGCAACGATGGCCGGCAAGGAAACCCAGACTTTACAAGCAGAGATTGGATCCCGAGAATTTGCTCGTCACGGGAACCAGAATTATAGATTACGTCTTCCCCCTGGCATTGGGGGGTAAGGCAGCCATACCGGGCGGCTTCGGTACCGGCAAGACAGTTACACTGCAACAGATGGCAAGATGGGCTCAAACACAGTTAAATATTTATGTAGGTTGCGGTGAACGGGGAAACGAGATGGCGGACGTCCTCCATAGCTTCAAGCAACTGAAGGACCCCAATACAGGCAAGTTACTGCAGGAAAAAGAAATATTTATTGCCAACACATCCAACATGCCTGTTGTAGCAAGGGAAATAAGCATTTTCATAGGTATTACCTTAGCCGAATATTACAGAGATATGGGGTACGATGTTCTCCTCGTAGCTGATTCAACTTCGCGGTGGGCCGAGGCGATGAGAGAGATTGGAGCAAGACTGGAAGAAACACCCGGTGAAGAAGGTTTTCCCACATATCTCGGTTCAAGACTGGCCTCGTTCTACGAAAGATCAGGAAGGGTTGAGTGTAAGGGGAACCCTTCCAGAATGGGATCGGTTACGGTAATCGGAGCAGTGAGCCCCCCAGGAGCTGATTTCAGCGAGCCCGTTACTCAAAGTACCCTTAGAATCGTCGAGGCACTCTATTCACTGGATGTTGCTCTGGCAAATAAACGGCATTTCCCAACAATAAGCTGGCTCACCAGCTACAGTCTCTATGCAGATGCAACGAACAGATGGTGGAGCACTGTCAGTCCTGAGTGGTCGGAAACAAGAGACATGGCACTCAAAATACTTCAGAAAGAGGCGGAACTCGAAGAAATTGTACGGCTTGTTGGTCCTGAATCATTACCAGAAGATGACAAGTTAATCCTTCTTGCCGCAAGGATGATAAGAGAAGATTTCCTTATGCAGAGCGCCTACCATCCGGTTGACACCTATACGACTCCTCAAAGGGCTCACATGATGCTGAGCACAATAATGAAATTTTACGAATTAGCACAGGAAATGTCCACATCAGGCACGTTAGTGAGCGATATTGCCTCGTCAAAAACACTACAAAGCATATCCCGAATGAAGGACGTTCCAAATGAGGATTTTGATAAATATGTCCACGGCATACGGTCTGAGATAGAAGAAAGTATAGAGGTTCAAGAAGGAGAGATATGATGGAATCCCTGCAACTATTTACGAGGGAGACAAAAGCGATAAGTACTGCGAGAAGGTCACTCCTTATAATTGAGAGTATCCCCGGCATCAGATACAACGAGATTGTCGATGTTCAATTAGGCACCGGTGAGAGGAGAAGTGGACAGGTCATCGAGGTAGGTAAAAAAATGACGGTAGTCCAGGTATTTGGAGGCGTCAGCGAGGTCGACCTTTTAAAAAGCAAAGTAAGATACAAGGGTGAAACCCTGAAACTGCCCGTCTCTATCGACATACTGGGAAGGATATTCGATGGAAGCGGGAGTCCAATAGATGGTGGCCCTCTTATTGTAGCAGAGGATTATATTGACATCAACGGGGTACCTATAAATCCGGCATCCAGGCAGCCACCTGAAGAATTCATAGAAACAGGCATCTCTGCTATAGATGGTCTGAACGTTCTTGTCAGAGGCCAGAAATTGCCGGTTTTCAGTGGATCAGGCCTGCCCCATAATAAAATCGCAGCCCAGATAGTAAGACAGGCTGCTTTAAAAGGGAAATCAGAAGATTTTGCGACTGTCTTCGCAGCAATAGGGGTAAGCTATGACGACGCTGCCTATTTTATTTCCAATCTTGAAGAAACCGGAGCACTCAGCAAGGCTGTTGGATTTATCAACACAGCATCATCTCCGGTAATCGAGCGATTATCGACACCTCGTCTGGCCTTGACCACAGCCGAATATCTCGCATGGGAACATGGTCTGCATGTGCTGGTCATACTCACCGACATCACGAATTATTGTGATGCGCTTCGGGAGCTTGCTGCAATGAGAGGGGAGATACCCAGTAGAAGGGGCTATCCGGGATACATGTATACAGACCTTTCCTCTATGTATGAGAGGGCTGGGAGAATCACAGGGAAAGAAGGGTCGGTGACGATCTTACCCATTCTGACCATGCCCGACGATGATATCACCCATCCCATACCTGACCTTACAGGATACATCACTGAAGGGCAGATCGTCCTTTCCAGAGCCCTCGAGAGAAAAAGAATATATCCGCCAATAGATATATTTTTGTCCCTTTCCAGGATGATGCGTGAGGGAATCGGGGAGGGGAAAACAAGAGAAGACCATAACAATGTATTTATGCAGGCATATGCAGTTTATGCAGAGGGGAACTATTTGAGGGAAATTTCAACTGTTATCGGTGCTGAAGCTTTAAGCGACAGGGATAGAATTTATCTTGCTGCTGCAGACAGATTCGAGGAGGAATATATTTCCCAGAGTGAACTTGAAAGAAGGACAGTTGAGGAAACGCTGGAACTGGCATGGAAAATCTTTTCGATGATTCCCGTTGAGGACCTGAAATTGATAAGTGAAGAGTTCATCAAAAAATATCTGCCGGAAACACCAAATCCTTGATGCTGACCAGTAACATAGATCCGCCGACGGCGGATTTGTCCGTGCATCAAATTCGGTGGGTAGGAAAACTTCACCTTACTAAGGGGTAATCTATGGCTAAAAAAGTACAGGTTACAAGACCAACCAAGATTGAGCTTGCACGTCTCAAGCGCCGGCTTAAATTAGCTACAAGAATCCAGAAGATTGTCAAGGACAGACTTTCCATATTGATCATGGAATTACTCCAGACAGTCAGAGAATGCGCATCGGTTAAAGATAGACTCCTTACAGAATTCTCAGAAGCTTACAGGTCGTTGTCTATAACTACGGGGTATCACGGATACGCGTCTCTAAAAAAGGAACTCCTGATATCAGAAATGGCCCCGAAGATAAACGCCGGAACAAGAAATGTCGCAGGAGTTAGAATACCCTTTTTTGAAATTGAAAAAGCTGACCCAATGACATCAAAAAGGAAAAACATGGCTGACACTTCTTCATTTCTGGATCAAAGCACTGAACTTTCCAAAAAATGCCTGGAGACCATCATCGAACTAGCTGAACTCCAAAAATCCCTGGAGCTTTTAGGAATGGAAATTAACAAGGTAAAAAGGATAAACAACGCACTGGAGCATATCGTAGTTCCGGGCCTCGATATGACCATAAAATATTTAACCATGAAATTTGAAGAAAGGGACCGGGAAGAGGCTGCTCGTCTCAAACATGTTAAGCTACTGATCGAACAGAGGGAAGCCTATGCCTACTGATCACTCTTCCGATGGATCTATCGCAGGATATCTAAAAGACGAATCCAAAGTTTTGAATGCACAGATCCCTCGCAAACGGAGGTCACTCACCGAACTTCTGAAAGAGGAACACCCCCATGTGGTATGCAACGACGGGAGCGCACATTTCTTTAAAAGAAAAGAACTTGAGTATCTCTCACAAATGTTATATGAGGATGAGCGAAATTCTCTGTTGCTCCCCATAATTATGGAAGTTACCCCGGATCAAAGCGGGGTGACCATAAGGTCAAAAGGGGGCCCTGAAGCGAAGATATTCTCGAAGATTCTTGATATGACTGTGGTTAGTAAAGAGAATGTAATAACAATATTCAAACCTCAGTTGAATGTGGTTAGAAAGGCGTTAAAAACAACTACTCAATACGTTTTTCTCTTCAGGAATCTCTAAGAATCTCTGCTGGAAATGTGAAAACACTTTAAAGACAACGGATAAGAAGGGAGATGCATTATGAAAGTATTTGCAGACAAACTGATAGAGTGTGTTGAACGTCACGCCGAAGAAATTTCCAAAGAATGGTGCAAAGCCGTGAGGACAAATCCCAGGACACCATCATACCATTCTATGTTGCCAGATGAATGTTTCCCCCATGCAATGAATTTCTATAGGAATCTGAGACGGGTATACTTCAGCGAAAAGCCCTACAAAGAAGAGTGTGAATTTTTTGACCAATACGCCGAAGAAAGATATAAGGACGGAATCCCCTTACATGAAGCTGCATACGCCATCGTTATGATGAGAAGACAAATGTGGCTTTATGCCGACTTTCAGGCGCTCTTTCTTACCCCCGTTGATCACCACCGAGCAATAGCAACTATTAATAAAACAATCCTCATCTTCGACCATGGTTTGTATTGTATCATTCAAAAATATGCCGAATTGAGCAAAGAATAACCTGAGAGTTTTTGTCATGCCTGAAGAAATACATACCACGATAAGGGAAATCGAAAGCGACGCTGAAAAGCTCCTCCAGGAGGCCAGGGCCAAGGCCAGGCAAATACTGGAAGATGCTAAAAAAAAGGCGAACAAAATATTGTCTTTGGATCTTCCTATGGATGAAATTAATGCGGAGAGAAATAAAATCATCAGTGCAGCCGAAGAAGAATCAGATAGACAAATTGAGGATTCAAAGAAGAGTGCCTCCCAACTCAAAGCAGATGCCCGAACGAGGGTTGATGAGGCAGTAAAGATGATAGTGGATTACATCAGGGGGAATCGTTAATAATAAGAAGTCTGGGCAATACAAAGAATCATGAACGAGGAAGCGACAACAGATCAGTTTTATGATCTTGCTGATGAGTACATGAGAGAAAAGCGCTATGAAGATGCCACTGCTCTCTATGAAAAATTGGTGGAGATGAATCCCGGTGAAGATTCCCTCATTATGTCTCTGTCCTGGGCATACAGAGAAAGTGGAAGAGTGGAAGATGCTGTTGATTGTCTCGGAACCCTTTTTGAAAAAGAACTGGTGAGAAAAGTTTTTACCGGGTTTGCATTTGATGAACTGGTCAGAATATTCAAGGATGAAGAAAAACATGACAGGCTTGTCGATATCTGTGAGAGGACAGTTGCTGCCCAGCCGGAGGACGTTGATCTGCTCAGTACTCTTGGCGATGCATATTTGAGGGCTGGTCAGGCAGATAAGGCCGTTGATGTCTTCAAAAAGGTCATTAGTATGGAGCCGGATTCTTCCACATTTTTCGTGAACTTCGGAAATGTCCTTATTGCAGCTGGAGACTTCGACGGCGCCGAGAATGCGTACAATATGGCTGTTGCCATTGACCCATCAGAAGCCCCCCTCTTTTACAACAGGCTCGGGGATACTTATTACAAGGCAAAACATTACGAAAAGGCTGAAAAGGCTTATAGAAAATCCCTTAAATATAGGTCTGACAGTTCACTTTGTTACTGCGATCTCGGTGATGTACTGGTGAAACAGGGAAAGATTGAAAAGGCGAATAATGCCTACAAAAATGCCATCAGGATAAATCCTGAATCAGCAGCTATTTTCTATAACAGGTTTGGAAATACACTTGCCACGGAGATGTATCATCGTCAGGCAATAAACATTTTTGAAAAGGCAATCGTCGCCGATCCACAAAACCCTTTCTATTATCTACGACTTGCCGAATCCTATACGGCTGAGGGTTTCATTGAAATGGCTGAAAAAGCTCTTCAACAGGCCAAGTTACTAAAAGAGACATCGTGATTTTCAGTGATCATATCCGTCCCATTTTCTTCAGGGATTCTTTAAAGACGTAATAGAAGGATTCATTGTCGGCCACGCTCCGTTTTATAATCGTTCCGAAATCATCGATATTTTCAATGTTGATAATAGTATTGACGCTCTTGTTAAAAGCGGCCATGTTATCCATGGTTCTAAATCTGTTGCTCACAAGCACCACAAAAATATTTCTTCTGGTGCTCATGTTAAGATGTCCCAGGTATTTGAGCACATGGTTGGCATCCGGATTCTCCGTATCAAAATCCTCATTAAATACAACCATGTCATATACATGAAACCTCATTGCCTTGAGTGCATCCCGTGCAGATGTTATTTCCGTGATTTGATAGTCCATCTCTTTTAAAGTAGTTATAATCTCTGCTTTTATGGAAGGGTCAGATTCACAGATAAGGGCTGTCCTGGCACCTTCTGCAATGAAGTCAAATGGCCGGTCTGAAGGATCGTATGTGTCTGATGCTACCTCATCAAAAAGGCTTTTCTTTTCTTCCATAGTGTTCTCCTTTTCTTTTCCTTAGGGCTTGCGCAAAAATGACTTACCATTTTTTTTCGGGTTTTCCGTAGTCCATATCTACCTCAAGTTTATCTATATCAGTTGTTGTTTCTCCTCTGGCACTTTTTACAGCATCAATACCACGGCCAACAACACTCTTGTTGGAGGCATAAGCCTTTGCAGTTTCTTCCCTGATGAGCTCTTTCCCGTACAATTCAACTATAAAATCATCAAAAGTTATCATGCCGAAGGGTTTGCCTGCCTGAATTATCTCATGAAAGGTTTTTCCCTCCGATTCTCCATGGAGGATAGTATCTTTAAGTCTCAGGCCGGTTCGCATAATTTCAAAGGCAGCAACCCGCCCTCCACCCTCCTTGGGTAGAAGCCTCTGGCAGACAACCCATCGTATAGTATCAGTTAGACGTATGCGAATCTGGTTTTCCTCTTCTGTGTTAAACATGCCGATTATCCGGTTGATGGTCTGTCCTGCGTCCACTGTATGAAGAGTACTCATTACAAGGTGTCCGGTCTCCGCCGCGTTCAGCGCAATTTCCACCGTCTCCCTGTCACGCATCTCACCAACCAGAATTACCTTTGGAGCCTGCCTGAGAGCGGCACGCAGACCGGTGGCAAAGCTGTCGAAGTCCGAACCCAATTCTCTCTGGTTAAATGTGGCTTTCTTCTGCGAGTGCTGATATTCAACCGGGTCTTCCAGGGTTACAATATGAACAGAATTTTTCTCATTTATCTCATTTAACAAAGCGGCAAGTGATGTCGATTTTCCGGTACCGGTAGCACCTGTTACCAAGACAATTCCGTTCTTTTCCTCTGCTATTTTTTTAAAGACCTCGGGAAGACCCAATTCCTCGCAGGTCGGAATCCTGGTTTCAAGTTTTCGCAGTACGATTGAGTAATTTCCCCGCTGAGAGAATATGTTGACCCTGAAACGGGCCTTTCCCGGTAGTTCATAAGAAGAATCACAAGACCCTTCTGCGAAGAGTGTCTCTGTCAGAAAACGGTCCTGGTTTATAAGATTCAGGGCAAGAATCTCGGTTTGAAAAGGGGTAAGTTCGGCGATAGGAGGTTCAATATCAACACTGATTAATTCACCGGAGCTTTCCACCTGTAACGGCTTGCCCACGGTGACATTGAGATCAGAGACATTCTCGTGTGAATCAAGCATCCTCGTCAGTATATAATCTGCTTCCTGTTTTCTCATAATACTTCCCTCCGATAATGGGATGTTTATACCTCTGTAAAATCTGTTGGAGGATGTTTTAAAAGCGGCCTGAACCTGGTCTTGTCGTTACACTTGTTGTATGCATCGTCGACGCTTATCCGACCACGCTTGACAAGTTCCATGATCGAGTCATCCAATAGCTGCATTCCAAACTTCTTTCCTGTTTGTATCATTGATGGAATCTGGAAAGTCTTGGCTTCACGAATAAGGTTCCGAACCGCCGGGTTAGCAATCAATATCTCAAGAGCGACACACCGTCCCTTCTTATCAATGCGCCTGAACAGAGTTTGCGATATTACTGCACGGAGCCCATCGGCCAGTGTAGATCGGATTTGTGCCTGTTCACTTGCAGGAAAAACCTCTACAACCCGATCAACTGTCTTGGCCGCACTCAACGTGTGAAGGGTTGCAAAGACAAGATGACCGGTGGATGCTGCTTCGATTGCAAGTGATATTGTTTCAAGATCTCTCATTTCTCCCACCAGGATGATGTCAGGGTCTTCACGCAGGGCTCCGCGAAGCGCCGCGGAAAAGCTTTTGGTGTGGAGACCGACCTCCCGGTGGTTTACTATACAGCCCTGACTTTCATGAACAAATTCGATCGGATCTTCAACGGTAATAATATGATCCTTGCGGGTACGGTTTGCTTCGTCAATTATGGCTGCAAGTGTGGTCGATTTTCCGCTTCCAGTTGGTCCGGTAACCAGGACAAGACCCCTGGGCAGAGATGCCAGCTTGGCGATAATTGGAGGAATTCCAAGCTGCTCGACGGTCAGAATCTTGCTCGGGATCTCCCTGAAAACCGCTGCCACACCATGCTGTTGTTGAAAGAAATTGGCCCGGTACCTGGCAAGTTCGGGGAGATCGTATGCAAAGTCCATATCACCCGTCTCTTCGAATTGCTTGATTTTATGCTCAGGCGCTATCTCATAAAGCATACTTTTCAGATTGTCATTCTCCAGGACATCGTACTTGACCCGTTCCATTATGCCACCTATCCTTATAACAGGTTGCTGCCCGGAAACGAGGTGAAGGTCTGATGCACCCTGGTCGTTCATCAACTTAAAAAAAGCGTCGATTTTTGCCATCTCTTACCCCTTTGATTTGAAATTTGAAACCCGGTCATTTTATAAAATTCTTGACACAAATGCAATAAACAAATAGAATTAATAAATGATAAATTGAAAGGCTGGGGATGTAGCTCAGTTGGGAGAGCGCGGCGTTCGCAATGCCGAGGTCAGGGGTTCGATCCCCCTCATCTCCACCAAAATATGCCTAAGCCCTGCAAACGATGTAAGTTTAGGTATCGATGGATTACACATGATGAATTCGTAAAAAGCTCCACTATGCCGAACCTGACTTTTTCCGAAACTGTCACACATGAAAGGAGATTAAAATGAATATTGTTGTAGGATTTGACGGATCTGGTGCAGCCAGTAAGGCTTTAAATCTGGCCAAAACACATGCCAAAGCCTTTGATGCTAAAATTCATCTGGTTACCTCCCTGAAAGGGGGTCCCAGGGAATATCAAGTAGATATAGATCAGGCTAAAAGTAATCTGGAATCTGCAAAGAAGTTTGTCGAAGAGGATGGAATTTCCTGTGAGAAACACTTATTGGTTCGTGGCCTGGATCCCGGTGAAGATCTGGTTCAATTTGCCGAGGAAAAGGAAGCTGATGCAATATTTATTGGAGTTTTAAAAACATCAAAAGTAGCGAAACTCCTGTTGGGTTCCAACGCTCAGTATGTGATATTACAGGCTCCATGTCCGGTTATAACAATCAAGTAAATACACCACAAACTGAAAAAGCAGTAAGGCACAGGAAAGTAAATTTCTCTGTAAATTTTTGGTTATTGGGAAAATGGAGACCGGAGATAACACATAAAACAGAGATCAGGTAATATAGATGGATCCAAATAGTAATATAGATATAAGTGAAGAGTATCAACCGGATCTCTTGTCTCTCAGGTCCCAGATATACCATAAGAGAATAGAAAAGTTTGCCAAAATATATCCGCGGAAGTTTGTAAGTGAAGATAAAATATTCAGCCATATTAATAAAGGTAATAGGATATTTATCGGTACAGGCTGTGGAAAACCTCAATATCTTGTCAATGCCCTCACAAAATACGTAGAATCCCATCCAAAGGCCTTTTTCGATACCGAAGTTCTCCACGTATGGTCCCTTGGTGTTGCCCCATATATGGCTGAAAAATTCAAGCGGAATTTTCGGCATAATTTCTTCTTCGTTTCCGACCTTACCAGAGAACCTGTCAATAAAGGCATGGCCGATTATACACCCATATTCCTGTCTCAAATTCCAGACTTGATACTTAGCGGAGTTATACCGATTGACATCGCCTTAATCCAAACGTCCTTCCTGGATAATCATGGTTATATGAGTCTCGGTGTGAGTGTTGATATTGTTAAAGCAGCAACGGAAAAAGCTTCAATAGTGGTAGCCCAGATTAACTCTAATATGCCCAGGGTACATGGTGATGGCTTCATACACATAAGTGATGTTGGCTTTATTGTTGTCCACGATGAACCTCTGCTTAAATATGAAGTGGAGGATACCGATACCGAGGGGACGAGGCAGATTGGCAAGTATGTGTCACGACTAATTAAGGACGGAGATACCATTCAAGTAGGGTATGGAAATATTCCTAATGCAATTTTGTCTAACCTCGATAGGAAAAAACATCTCGGTGTTCATACGGAACTTCTTAGTCAGGGTATAGTGGATTTGATGAAAAAGGGGGTTATAGATAATTCAAAAAAGAGTATTAATCGTGGAAAAACAATAGCGACATTCTGTATGGGGGGGACAAAAACTTACGGATATTTACATGACAATCCCATGATCGAACTTAGAACAATCGAATACACAAATGATCCATTGATTATAGCTCAGCATGACAATATGGTGGCTATAAATACTGGCCTGGAGATAGATTTTACCGGCCAGGCAAGTGCAGAATCCCTGGGAAAGACCTTCTATAGCGGGATAGGGGGGCAGGCTGATTTTATGCGGGGCGCGGTTATGGCACGAAATGGAAAGACAATACTTGCCATTCAATCAACTGCACAAAATGGAGAAATGTCAAGGATAGTACCTTTTCTTAAAGAGGGTTCGGGGGTAACTCTAAACAGGGGTGATGTTCACTATGTCGTGACTGAATACGGGATAGCATATCTGCACGGGAAAAACATAAGAGAAAGGGCAATGGAGTTGATAGCTATTGCTCATCCGAAATTCAGGCCCTGGCTAATAAAGGAAGCAAAGAAAGCAGATATTATTTTTAAAGATCAGGCGTTTATTCCCGGGAAGAGGGGGGAATATCCGGAAAGTCTGGAAACCTATAAGACGACAAAAACAGGATTCGATATCTTTTTAAGACCTGTAAAGATCAGTGATGAACCCTTATTAAAAGATTTCTTTTATTCCTTATCAGATAGAAGTCTATATAGAAGATTTATTTCGAGACGGAAAGATATGCCTCACGAACTCTTGCAGGATTTTGTGATCATTGATTATACTAAGGACATGGTAATTCTTGCTGTTGCAAAGGAGGAAGGGAGGGAGAAAATTCTGGGAGTTGGTCAGTATGGAATAGATGAAACAACGCATACTGCCGAAGTGGCATTAGTGGTACGAGATGATTGTCAGAACAGAGGAATAGCGACAGAATTGCTTTCCTATCTCACATATCTTGCAAAGAGACAGGGATTTCACGGTTTTATGGCAGACGTGCTGGTGGAGAACAAGATAATGCGACATCTCTTTGAAAAGATGGATTTTGAGATTGAAAGGAGAATCAGTGCCGGTGTTTATGAACTCAGACTTGCGTTTAAAGAGTAGGATGACGTGATAAAAATCAAATATCCCGATATAAAAGATATAGAGATTAATCCACTGGTAGTGTATGAGCAGGAAGAGGATGTAAAGGCAGTGGGTATAAGAATATTGCTTTCAAGTGATTGGAGAGGTGATATAAATGGATAAATTGGTTGTAGCATCAACGCGCAAAAACTCCGGAAAGACCAGTATCATTCTTGGATTGGCTAAAGCACTGGGAAAAAACTTCGCATATTTAAAGCCATTTGGTGACAGACTATATTATAGAAAGAAGAGGCTCTGGGATTATGATTCTGCCTTAATGACGAATATCTTTGGTTTAAAGGAAAACCCCGAAGATATGAGTATAGGTTTTGAGCACTCCAGGATCAGATATATGTATGATGAGGAGACGATAAAGCAAAAACTGTTTGAAATGATTTCTGATGTGGAAAGTAATAAAGATTTGCTATTTATAGAAGGTGCGGAGAGTTTAACGTATGGTGCATTTGTACATCTTGATGCTATTTCTCTGGCGAGATATACAAATGCCAAGCTACTTATCATGGTTAATGGAAATGAAAGTGCCATTGTGGATGATCTTTCATTTTTGAAAAAGTATGTCGACATAGTGGATGTAGATTTCAGGGGGGTAATTATAAATAAGGTGCGAGACCTTGAGTATTTCAAGGACACATATCTTGATAGCATACAAGAGATGGGAATTAATATAATAGGGATTATTCCTCATAGACATGAGCTTGCATACTTCTCGGTAAATAACTTTGTCGATCGTCTGTTTACCAAGGTTATTGCAGGTGAAGGTGGGTTGAATAATATTGTAAAAAACATCTTTGCGGGAGCTATGGGTGCCGATGCTGCGCTGCAAGATCCTATTTTTGGAAAGGAGAACAAAGTCGTTATTACCAGTGGTTACCGGAGTGACACGATCATCGCGGCCCTGGAAAGCAGTACTTCATGTATCGTTCTCACAAACAACATTCTGCCTGCTTCAAATATAATTTCAAAGGCCAATGAATCTAATATTCCGCTTCTACTTGTATCCGAAGATATGTATCAAATAGCAAAACAGATAGAGAGTGTAGAGCCTGTATTAACAAAAGATGACACGGAAAAAATAGATTTAGTGGAACAACTGTTTGAAAATTATGTAGACAAAGAAAAAATATGATTTTAGAAAGTGCAGAAACATATTAAACCCACCAGACAACAACTTATATCATGGTCAAAACTGAATATTTCAAAGTATCGCCATGAGGAAGGGCTCTTTCTGGCAGAAGGCCTTAAGGTCGTACAGGAATTATTAAAAAGTACATACGATACGATAGCGTTGCTTACACTGGAAGAAAAAAAGAAACATCTGGAGTCCTTTTTATCAACTCTGCCGGATCATATCGAAATTTATAGCCTGAAAAAAAGCGAATGGAAGAGATTGAGTCAGGACAGGGAACCGGAAGGAATCATGGCACTCATTAGAGTGCCCCGGTTTGAAAATTTTTTAAGTGTGTTGGAACAGGGGAATGATCATCTTTTGTTGCTTTATCAAGTAAACAATCCGAATAATCTTGGCGCTATTATGCGCACGGCTCACTGGTTTGGCATCAAGACAATCATAGTGAGCGCCAATTCAGTAGATTTCACCAATCCCAAAGTGGTGCGCAGCTCCATGGGAAGTCTGTTTCACCTGACAATCATACCCGAAGTAGATTTTGCTAAAGTCTTACCGGAATTTAAAGAACATTATTTTTTAGTTGGCAGTGTCGCGCAAAACGGGACTGCACCACACAGCCGCACACGAAAGACTGCGCTTCTGCTCGGCAGTGAAAGCCACGGCTTGCCGGAAAAATTGATAAGTTTAACTGATGAGCAGTGGTGTGTTCCCGGTACTGGCGGTGCGGAATCGCTCAGCCTGCCTCATGCAGCAACAATCATGATGTATGAGATGATAAGAAAGGGAAATTGAAAAATGAAGATTACACTTATTTATGACAATTATGTTTTTAAGAAAGGGCTTCAGGCGGATTGGGGATTTGCCTGTCTTGTAGAGGCAGAAAATATCCCGCCGATTCTCTTCGACACCGGGGCAGAAGGCTCCATCCTACTGTCAAATATGAATAAACTCTCCATAGATCCAACTGCAATCAGGGAGGTTTTTATATCTCATAGTCACTGGGATCACCTTGGCGGACTTCCCGAATTTCTTAAGGTGAATAAAGATGTTAAGGTCTATGTTCCTGCATCCTGTTCACCACCTCCCGGCGCTAAAGAGGTAATCAGCGTCAGCGACCCCATCCAGATGCATGAAAATATTTTCTCCACCGGTGAGCTCAAACAGGTAGAACAATCGATGGCAATCAAAACAGAAAATGGGGTCGTTGTAATCGCGGGATGTTCTCACCCGGGTGTGGGGACCATTCTTGAGTCGGCTTCTCAATTTGGAAAAGTTTACGCACTCATAGGTGGGCTGCACGGATTTAATGATTTTGAGCTGCTCGGAGATTTGGATATGGTATGTCCCACACATTGCACACAACACATAAAGGAAATAACGTCTTTATATCCGGAAAAATGTATCGATGGCGGAGCCGGGAAGGTAATTACACTTTAATTTTATCAGAAAATATTGAAAAAAATCCCCTTTTACTAAAGGGGGATAAAGGGGAATTTTAAATGAAAGTAAGCAGAGTAACGGAAATGAGGGCTCTGGATCAATATGCCATAGAGAAACTCGCTATGCCGCAAGAGGTCTTAATGGAAAATGCGGGGATGTCTTCATATTTTGTCATACTGAATGAGTTCGGCATAAGGGACAAGAAATTTGTGGTTATTTGCAATATCGGGAACAACGGAGGAGATGGTTTCGTTGTCGCAAGAAAAATCCACTCAAATGGGGGAAATGTAAAGGTCTTCATCCTGGGTGATGTGGAAAAATTTAAAGGTGCGGCGAAGACAAACTTTGACATTGTATCAAAGCTCCCGATTGAGATCCGGCATATTGAATCTGTTGAATCGATAAAGAGTGATGTCCTGCATTGCGATGCGATAGTTGATGCAATCTTTGGAACGGGTTTAACGAGAAATGTCGAAGGTCTCTACAGAGATGTCGTCCAGTTGATCAACAAAAGCAGAAAAAAGGTTTTCAGTATTGATATACCCTCCGGCGTCAATGGCGATACCGGAGAAATCATGGGAATTGCGGTCAAGGCAAACTATACCATCACTTTCGGCATCCCCAAGATAGGAAACATGCTTTTTCCGGGCTATGAATATTGCGGAAAGTTATATGTTACACATATTTCCTTTCCTCCTTCCCTCTATAATAAAGATTCAATAAAGGTTGAAATCAACAATTACATTGAATTTCCCCCGAAAGACAAAAATGCCCACAAAGGGGATTTCGGCGAGGCCCTTTTTATCGCCGGTGCTTCAAGCTACTTCGGAGCTCCCTACTTTTCCGCCCTGTCATTCCTTAAGGCAGGTGGCGGGTATTCCCGTCTCGCTGCACCCATTTCGGTGACACCATTTATTGCAAATAAGGGAAGTGAGATTGTTTTCATCCCTCAGGAAGAAACGGACTCAGGAAGCATCTCTCTAAAAAATAGGGATGCATTAATTGAACTTTCTGAAAAAATGGACATGGTGGTAATCGGCCCCGGTTTATCATTGAATGAAGAGACACAACAACTGACAAGGGAACTAACAAGAAAAATCGAAAAACCGCTTCTCATAGATGGTGATGGAATAACCGCCATCTCTCAAGATTTAGGCGCGATAAAAGAGAGAACAGCTCCGACGATATTAACACCTCACCTGGGCGAGATGTCCAGAATTACAAAAATGAGTGTAAGCGATCTTGACAAAAATAAAATAGATATCCTGCAGAATACCGCAAAGGAGTTGAATTCAATTATTGTTTTGAAGGGAGCCCACTCACTGATAGGTTATCCCGATGAGAAAGTTTATATCAATATGAGCGGAAACCCCGGGATGGCTTCAGCAGGATCGGGAGATGTCCTCACGGGAACTATTGCAGCCATGTTCGGTCTCGGTTTATCCATCGAGGATGCGGTAAGAAAGGGCGTATTCATCCATGGATTTTCCGGTGATCTTGCAGCGGAAGATATAGGAGAAGACGGAATAACGGCACAGGACATACTCGATTATCTGCCTCTCGCCGTTAAAATTGACCGGGAAGGTCTTGACGAAACCTTAAGAGATGCCTACGAAGGCATACGTGTTATATAGGAGAAAAAAATGAAGGCATGGATTCTTGAAAAACAGGCAAGGATTGACGAAAAACCGTTGAAGTTGATGGAAGTTCCTACACCTCACGCAAAAGATGGAGAAATAAGAATTAAAATCCTCGTCTGTGGAGTATGCAGAACGGACATCCATATCGCAGAAGGAGACCTCCCTTTAAGAAAATCACCTTTAATTTTAGGACATGAGATTGTTGGTGTTGTTGACGAAGTTGGCAAAAATGTGAAAAATTTCAAAGTCGGCGATAAGGCAGGCGTGTGCTGGTTAAACAGCACCTGTGGAAAATGCAAGTACTGCCTGTCCGGTAGGGAAAACTATTGTCCCGATATCAAATCTACAGGATGGGATGAAGATGGTGGGTACGCAGAATACATAACGATTTCAGGAAATACCGCGTTGCTTTTAAATGATTCTAAATTAGAACCTGCCGACATTGCTCCCCTTATGTGCCCGGGCATAGCGGGATACGCGGCATTCAAGCTGACGAAAGCCCCGAAGGGCAGCAAAATGGGCATTTACGGATTCGGACCGACAGCCTTTTGCGTCCTCAGGGTGGCAAAATCGATGGGCATAGAGGTATACGTCAGCACCAGGTCGCTGAAGAATATCGAAGATGCATTAAACTCAGGAGCAGACTGGGCCGCAGATACATCAAAAGAGGGAATGCCCTGTAAACTCGATTCGGCAATTGTTTTTCCTCCAGCAGGCAATCTGGTCGAACCTGCCCTTTCTCAGGTGGAGAATGGAGGGATAGTAGTTCTTGCACCTGTAAGTTCATCTCCTATTGTTATTAAAAATTACAGCGAAAATTTGTGGGGACGCACAATAGAAACCCTGTATAACGTGAAAAAATCCGAGGCCGATGAATTTCTTGAAATTGCTGACAGGCTTCAGATAAAACCGGAAAGAGGGATCTTTCCCTTTGAAGAGCTGCAGGATGTCCTCATCGCTGTCAGACACGGGAAGGCGAAGGTAGCCAATTCTGTTATAGAGATTTCCGCCGGTTAATTACAAACTGAAAACTTGCTCGGAGCAGTATCGCGGCAACGGCATGTCGCTGGGCGAGAACCGGTATTATGTCATACGAGAGGTTTATAAATAATTTTGCACCTTATGATGACCTGGGCAGAAACAGAATGATTGGTACTCCTGCCAGGCCGAACAAGGCACTTATGGTAAAGGCCATGGAAATACCCAACAGATCCGAAAGCCAGCCGACAAATACAACCACTGCCGCCGAACTCAAAAACGAGATCATCATATACAACCCATTGGCGGCACCACGGTTTTTGCCGCAATGATCATAAACCACCGCCATAATAACCGGGGCAAAGGAAAATACGGCTAATCCCAGAAGAATGAGCAGTGGTAAAAGCATCCAGTCCGGTGAATACAGAATAGACAGCATCAAAAGCGTTGATAGGGGCATGGTCGTGAAGAGCACAGGACGGCGGCCGATTCGATCACTTAGCGTACCGCCAATCAACGTGCCCACAATCCCTGCAAGCTCGAGCACCGTCAGACTTATCCCTCCCATCCACAGGCTTTTCCCCGATGAAACAATATAGGTCGGAAGATATGCCGCCAGGGTGCCAACCAGAAAACCCCGCGAAATAATAATGCCGGTCAGGGGAATCATCACCCTGCGCATGGAGCGCCACACTTCATTCAGTTTCTGTTTTGATCGGTGAGTGGATCTGGAACTGAGTCCCTTGAGGCGTATCAGGAGAAATAGCGATGCCATAATCCCGACAATCATAACGGGGTAACTGCCCTCCAGACTTAGATTGGTGACCGCCCACACGGCGAATAATGGCCCGATAGTGCGAGCCATTTCCCCGCCTGTCATCCAAAAACCCATCCCCCTGCCAAGACTGGCGCCCGAGAGTCGGGCTATCATAGGCGGCCCCAGCACGTGAAAAACGGCCGCACTCAAACCTGCTGTCAATAATAATATACAGAGTATGGAGTAGTTTGGGGCCACCCCCATCAAACTCATTGTAATCGCGGTGATGGCAGGGGCTACAACTGCCAGAATACCTAATTCGAACCGATCCGAAATAATCCCGATTACCGGGTTAAACAGCGATGGCAGGCGGAACATTACGGTAAGTGTGCCTGCCAGCAGCATGGAAAGCCCAAATTTGGAAATAAGCAACGGCAGAAGCGGGGAGAGAAAGCTGGAGTATATATCATGAACAAAATGACCGCTTGAAATAAGTAAAACCTTATCGGTCTGAAAATCAGCATCAGCTCTCTGCATGTATTGTCCTGCACTTTCCCGGTTGCATCTTCTCGAAATTTTCAAGGCTTGCAACAAATTTTTCAGACAATATATATCATTGCTCGACAATACAAGGGAATTCTGACAGCCGATTTTTGAAAATAAACCGATTGCCAAAATAATCAGATTCACCTACAAGCCGTGAGGAGTGGTTTTCTGGTCCGCCGTTGATTTCGGATTGAAAGAGTGTAACGCGCCGGTCACCAGCCACCGGATAAGACGCAGAAGCCTTGAACAACAATTCAAATCAGGTAAAAGCATTTCTAAAAGAACGAAGCAAAGAAAAAGACGATCCAGTGCACTGGCTGGTTAGAGCTTCGGAGTTCTAATGATCCCGAATAGTTTGATTTAATATTTCCGCAACCAATTGATTGATGCTTTTACCTCTGGTTTCTGCAGCTGTGGCAACGGCGGCATGGATGTCCGGCGGTATGCGAAGCATTAGTTTTCCAGAATATGATTTTTGTGGTTCCTTGCCAAGTATTGCACAAGTTTCAAGATAA
>Ga0209121_10000842_pt1 | contig 32818 bp, 31 predicted proteins | sample Cruoilmetagenom3_FD_187292 | JGI IMG/M metagenome (GOLD analysis project Ga0209121, IMG submission 187292) | Oil polluted marine microbial communities from Coal Oil Point, Santa Barbara, California, USA - Sample 3 (SPAdes) (version 2) | ecosystem: Environmental > Aquatic > Marine > Oil seeps ... | reverse complement strand
GAACCATCCCGCGGGCGGCGTGGTATTCAAGCTGGTGCTGCCTTTGAATGGGTGAATTTGATTGTTTCGAATCATAAAGGACGGCAAAAAGCCGTCCTTCTTCTTTTAATTATTTGCTCCGTCGTAAGCCACGCTTTCAGTGTGACAATAAAAGTCGCCCATAGCCCGTAGGTCACGTGCTGCGTAGCGCACGTGACAGAATCACCACAACATCTAGGGCAGGCAAAACCTACAGTACCCCGATGAACTCCAAAATGTCACACATGCGGCTTCGCCGCGGTACATGACCCATAACTATCAATCCATTGTTAAATAATTGCTACGTTGTAGGTCACGCTTCCAGCGTGACAGTAAATTAAACCGTTTCCGCCACAACTTTTTCCGATTTGAAGACCACCTGGATGAAGGGCAGGATCAGCAAGTTGAGCCCCAACAGCACCAGGAGGGTGACCTGATAGCCCAACGCATCCGCCAGCGCACCGGAGAGATACATCCCGATTCCCTGGCCGATGTTGGTAAAGGCCATCAGGATCGCATACATTGAGGCGGCGATCCGGGCATCCACCAGGCGCATCGCTACCGCGAAATATTCCGTTTGATATGCGCCGTAGGCCACGCCGAAGAAGACCACGATGGCTACGGCCACGGTCAGCCCGAATTTTGGCCCCACAAGGAAGGAAAGGCCAAGAATGGTCAGGCTGAGGATGACCACAGCAACGGATAGCCCGCGTTTGATCGGGAAGCGGCGCAATAACCAGCCGCCCACCAGACTGCCGCCGACCACGCCCAACCCCCAGAGTGAGGTGATGAAGCCGGCCGCGGTCAGGCTGATACCGAATTGTTGTTCAAGGAAAGGATTGATTAGCTGATTCACGCCCAGGATGATTACAAACATAAGCATGCCCAAGCCAGCCGCTAAAAAGGTCTTGCCATTGAAAGCCTTGAAGGCCTGCCAGTTGAACCGCTTTTCGACATCCCGGGGCTTTTCACGCACGGCCAATATCAGGGGGGCTGGCAGAATAGTCAGGGCTGCCAGGGTCCAGAAAACTGCCTGCCAGGAGACATTTTCCGCGAGAAAGCCTACCAATGAAGCCGCCACAATCACGCCGATGGCTCGCCCACCGACCATGAACCCCTGGATCGTGCTTTGTTCTTCCTTCGGCGTGGTGTCCAACGCCAGGCCGTCCGTACAGGTGTCATAAAGCGCCATGCCCATCTGCAACGTGAAGGCGATTGCGACATAGCCCCAGAAATATTGCCCGGGGTCAATGAAAGGCGTGAATACCAGACAGAGCAATTGAACAATCAGCCCGATCAGGATGTAGGGTTTGCGGTGGCCCATCCCAAAAAGATTGACTCGGTCGGAGAGGATGCCCAGGCCGATCTTCAGCACGAAGGGCAGCAGGGCAATGAAGCCGAAGACGCCCACATCGGTCATGTCCAACCCGTTATCGAGCAGGTAGAGGGCATTGAGGGCCGCGAAGAACCCCTGGATGGTCCCCTGGGTGAAGTAGAGTGAGCCATAGGTCAGATAGCGAAGTCCTTTTTTCTGGGGCATGAGTCCTCCAATTATTTAGGATGGGTTGGATGAATCCGGAATTTGTTTACCGGTGTGGATAAGATTAATTAAGGTGTATATGGTGGACAGACCCATAAATAATAGCATGTTTTTACGCCAAACAGGGTGGGGATTGAATTGATAGAAAAAGAGACGCTGCATTCAGCGTCTCTGTAATTTCTCGTAATATTGACTAAGGATCAATCATTGAACAGCGAATTCAATACGCCCAGATCCATCCGGGAGGTCAGGTCAATGCTGAGCGGGGTGACGGAGACCTTTTTCTCAATCAGTAGGGCATAGAGATCGCTGCCGGGTTCCAAATGGGAGAAATCGGTCAGAATGTCGTAGCCCAAGGGCCCCGGCTCTGCCAAATTTGGCCTATCGATGGGCTTGGGGAGGTAATACCGCTCACGGGATTGTTTGGTCCATGCAATGGGTGTTTCCGGTGTGGCGTCACAAGGGATATCAACTTTGATGATATCCACATCCTCAGGGAGGGTCGTTTGCAGCATCCAATTGGCAAGCAGGTGCGTGAAATAGCCGGCCGTGCTGAAGTCAATATCCTGGGAAAGCGAAAAGTGATGCTCCCGCCCGGTCTGCATGGAGACGGCCAGCGCCGGAATGCCGAGGGTGGCGGCTTCAATGGCCGCGCCGATGGTGCCGGAGACGGTCACGCCTGAGCCGACATTCTCGCCATAATTGATCCCGGAAACGACCAGATCCGGCATGGTTTTGATCACATCATAGACGCCATGCAGCATGGATTGCCCGGGCGAGCCATCCACCGCGAACACATCCCAATCCTTTTTGTTGATTGTCAGGGTCATTCTTTCGATGATACCTGAGGTATGGATGGGCATGCTGCGTCCTGCGCCGGAGTGCTGGGAGCGAGGGGCAACCACGTGCACATAGCCGAGGGAATCCAGTGCTTCGGCTGCTGCCCAAAGGCCGGGGGAGTGGATGCTGTCGTCATTGGTCAATAAGATTTGGGTTGTCTTGTTATTCATATCATCTTTATTCTAACCGAGTGGACCTGCAATAACAATCAGGTGGGAGTAAAGGTTGGGTTAAATATTCAAAAAAAGGAATTTCCTCATTTCATGTCAGGTTTTTCCTTGCGGGGAAATTCTCTGAGGAGCAAGCCCATCCAAATCTCCACCTCATCCGGCGCTCTGCGCCACCTTCTTCTCTCCCCTTGGGGACTGCGTCACTTCGCTTCTTGAGGAGAAGGCTTTTATAAGAAAGAGAAAATGGCGCACGTTATGTGTTAAGCAGTATACATGACAAGTAAATTTGTATTCATTCTTTCAACCCCTTCCCGCCTTTGGCACCCTTCCCCTCTTGAGGGGAAGGGCTGGGGATGGGGTCATATTCATCCCCTGCTATGTGATTCTTTTTCAATTGACTTATTGAAAAAAAAGACAGCCCAAAGGCCGTCTTTGACTTGGTGAAGATTTGGCTGGTTCAGGCTTCGCCAGCGGCACACTTCACCGCGAAGGCTTTGATCTCCTCGATCATGGCCATCAAGCCGTTAGCGCGCTGGGAGGAGAGGTGTTTGCTCAAGCCGGTTCCCTCAAAGAAAGTCAGGTCCGCTTTGAGGATTTCGGCCGCGGGTTGGCCTGAATAGACCTGCATCAGCAGGGCAGCCAGGCCCTTGACGATCAGCGAATCGCTGTCGGATTGCAGCAGCACCTTGCCGTCCTGGCATTCCCTGTGCAGCCAAACAGTGGATTGGCAGCCGCGCACGATGTTCTCCTCTGTGCGATATTCCGCTGGCAGGGGGGGCATCTTTTGCCCGAGTTCGATCAGATAGGCATAGCGCTCGTCCCACTCCGGCAGGAAGGAAAAATCTTCAACAATTTCAGCCTGGATTTCATCCATTGAAGCCACGTTTACCGTCCTAACATTTTGCGAACTTTGTAAATCGCCTCGATCAGGGCGTCAATCTCGGCTTTGGTATTATACAGACCCAGGGAAGCCCGAACTGTGCCCTCAATACTCAGTGCGGTCATGATCGGCTGGGTACAGTGGTGGCCCGTGCGCACGGCGATGCCCTGGGTGTCGAGCAGGGTGCCCAAGTCGTAATGATGAATACCGGCGATATTGAAGGCCAGGATGCTGGTGCGGTGCTCACTGTTGCCATAGATTGTCAGGCCGGGCACTTCGCTCAGCCGTTCGCGTCCATATTCAAGCACTTCATCTTCATGGGTTTGGATCTCAGCGAACTCGAATTGATTGATGTAGTCAATCGCGGCACCCAGCCCAATCGGTCCAACGACATTGGGCGTGCCTGCTTCAAACTTGAAAGGTAATTTATTGTAGGTGGTGTGTTCTTCGGTTACGAGGTCAATCATCTCGCCGCCGCCCTGATAGGGAGGCATGGCATCCAGCCATTCTTCCTTGCCATAGAGCACGCCAATGCCGGTGGGGCCGTAGATCTTGTGGCCTGAAAAGGCATAAAAGTCGGCATCCAGCGCCTGCACATCGTGTTCGACATGCTGCACGGATTGAGCCGCGTCCACCAGGACGGCTGCGCCAGCCCCGTGCGCCATCTGGATGATCTTTTTTGCGGGATTGATGGTCCCCAGAGAGTTGGAGACATGATTAAATGAAACGATCCGGGTCTTCTCGTTCAGCAGGTTATTGAGGATATCCAGCCTTAGGTCGCCGTTTTCATCGAAGGGCACTACCCTGAATTTAGCCCCCTGGCGTTCACACATCATCTGCCAGGGCACAAAATTGGAGTGGTGTTCCATGGCGGTAACAATAACTTCGTTACCCGGCTTGACGAAGGCCTGCCCAAAGGAGAATGCCACTAGATTGATGGACTCCGTTGTGCCGCGGGTGAAGATCACTTCGTGATTATGGGCCGCATTGATGTAGGTCTGGACGGTCTGACGGGCTTTTTCATGAGCTTCGGTCGCCAGGTTGGAGAGGTGATGGGTCCCCCGGTGGATGTTGCTGTTGTAATTTGTGTAGTACTCCGTGATCGCATCAATCACACACTGGGGCTTTTGGGTCGTCGCCCCGTTATCGAGGTAGACCAGTGATTTGCCATTAACCTTGGTTTGAAGTATGGGGAAATCGGAACGCACTTTATCAATATTGAATGTCATAAATAACCTTCGTATTCAAATAGGATCAATGAATTTTACCAGACAAGTACTCTGATAACTGAAAATCCCCTGCCCGAGCAGGGGATATGGATCAGTATATTATGGTTGGGTTATTCTTCCGTTGGGAAATCGTCCGTCAGATCAATAAACCTGCCCTCACCGGAATCTTCGTCATCTGGCGCAGTATCAACCTCAGGCTCTGTGGGAACCTCGTCCAGTGAGATTTCCGTTTTCTCGACGGTCATGATCTCTTCTGTGAGTCCTGCGTCTTCAGAAGGCTCATCCTTTGGTTCTTCTACGACCTCCACCTCGATCCAATCCGGCAGTTCATCGGTAGTATTGAGGCTGTCCACAGCTTCGATTTCTTCCTCAAAGGGGAGGGGCGGGGGTTCGATGATTCCACGCAGAATCTCCCAGGCCTTGTCATCGGCCAGGGTTTGCCAGGTCAGCAGACAGGATTGATAAGTCTCCGCTCGGGTTTGTTCGTTATATGCCATCAGGTGATGGATCCCGGGCATCAGCCTTTCCAGGGGACCAGTGTTGCCAAAGTAATCCTCAATTCGAGATTTTTCCTTATCCACGAATTTTGGCAGCCATGTAGCCCACACGTCCGCATCGTGATATTCACCCAAGGTATCCTGAATGTCCTTCATGGCAAGGATGAAGGGTTTTAGCTCGCCTGCATAGAGGGGGGCGAAGATTTCCATGGTATAACGCAGCCGTTTACCTGCGATGCGCATCGCGTGCAGTTTGTCACTATCTGCCTCGGAAGTAATGAAATCCGAGTGCATCAGAAATCCTTCCAGCGCAGCTGCAATGGATGGATAGGCCTTATGGAGGAGCGAAGGGGGATAGGGCTCAGAGAGTTGGTCCGGCTCCCGGTGTTTTTCGAGCCAGAGGATCATTTGCTCAAGTGCTTCGCTTTCGTTTAAATTAAAGACAGTTTTATTGACTTTTTTCTGGGCTTTGGAACGTTTTTGCTTGAGACGCAACAAGAGCCGGTTATATCCGGGTTTATAAGTGGCTTCCAGCTTTTCCCCATATAGGTCGGTCAGTTGAGCGATTTGAATATCGAGATCGCGGGCATTTCCCAGGGCAAAGGTCACCTTGCGAATTGAATCACGCCAGATCTTGGATTTCTTTTTGGGGAGGCAGGATTTGAAGACATCGAGTCCGGTTGCCAGCCTTCTGGACGCCACCCGCATGTCGTGGATGGCCTCAATGTCCCGACCGAGTTGCACGCCGGGTATCTCGTCAATCAGGCGTTGGCATTGTTCCAGCATGAAGTGAATGCCGAATTGGCAAAGGACTTGTGGAGATGATTTTCCCATTTATTGTCCTCCTTGGTTTTTCAGCTGGGTTATGACCCTTTCTACAGGTCGATATCGATAATCGGGTGCTGATCTTCCAGCAGATTGCGGATATGGCTTTGAAGATCAGAAAAGACATCGGATACCGGCCGGCCAGCGTCAATCGTAACAAATTTATATTCCTTGGCCAGCTGACTGAATTGCATGCTGATCTTGGATTGGTAATCCACGAAGCTGTCAAAGAGGTTGTCTGCTAGATGGATATCCATGCCCGCTTCCCAATAGTTCAATCCGCGACCGTGGATCAGCCGGGAGACCAGATCGGTGACATCTGCCTTGAGGTAGAGGATCAGGTCTGGTTTGAGGGCAAAGCCATAAACTTTGTGGGCCCATTCCGGGTCAGCGCCGCGTACGATGTCGCGAGCCATGATGGAATAGAAATAACGGTCGGAGAGGACGATGAACCCGGCCTCGAGTGCAGGAATGATCTGATTTTCGAGCCGGTCGGCAAAATCGGTGGCATAGAACAGGCTCATGGTGATCCGGCTGAGGGTATGACCATTTTTCGCTTCATCGAGACCTTTTTGGGTCAGACCAGACCGGCGCAAACCGGTATCTGAGACGGCGAAGCCATCATCCTCCAGCCAGCGGCGGAGGAGCTGGGTTTGGGTGGAACGACCAACGCCATCGGAGCCTTCCAGAACGATCAGTTTGCCAGGCAAGTCAACAATCTCACGATAGGGGAAACCGGCACCGTAGAAATTGGGATTAGACATTGGCGCCTCCTTTCCCGTCATAAATATTGGATTTCAGCAGAGTTTTCGGCGGGACATCGGGGATGGGTAATCCCTCCCAGCCTTCTAACTCTTTTCGGACGATCTCGCGCATCAAGCCCTGCTGCGCCTGGACGGTCAGTGTGCCGTCGATCACGGTCAGGCTAAATTCATCAACCATCTTGTCATATTCATTGAGGATGCGTTCCTGAAACATATGGAAACTTTCAATCCGGCTTTCAGAAAGTTTCAGATCCATGCCGGCCTCATAATATTTCAGGGAAGCGCGGGCGCTCGTGATCCGTTTGACAGCCACATCCAGCGGCACACGGAAAAACAGGGCGATATCCGGCTGCATGGCAAAGGAATACAGGTTGCGAACCCATTCCCGATCCACGCCGCGGGCAACGTCCCGCCCGAAGGCGGTGAAGGCATAGCGGTCCGCCAGGACGATCACACCAGCTTTTAATAGTGGGAGGATCCGGTTTTCCCAACGATCTGCAAAGTCTGTGGCCTGCAGAAGGCTGAAAGTGGTCGGGGTGAAACTTTTGTTTTTCTTGGCCCGTTTGGTGGTGCTTTTTACCAGTTGAGAGGAGTTCCACTCACTGAAGTAGACCGAGCGGCCCTGGGCCTGAAGCCATTTATAGAGCAGGTCAATTTGCGTTGATTTTCCGCTGCCATCAATACCTTCAACGATGATGAGTTTGCCTGGGGTAGTATTTTTTCTTAACACAACGAACCTTCCAAAAAAAGAGATATAGGTTGGGTCACCAAAATTATACTTGATAACTCCTGGCGAACCTATTACTTAAAAACCGGCTCGAAGGCCGGTTGAATATTATTTTCAGTTTTCTTCAGAGAGGAAGGGCCTAGTTCTCATCCTCGTCTTCCCACTCATCATCCGTTGCGTCAATCTCAAGCAGTTCCCCGGTGGCGATAAAGATGGTGCGCTCGCAGATGTTGGTCACCCGGTCGGCTGTCCGTTCGATATTGTGGACAACCCACATGATGTAGTTGGAGTGGTCGATAATCTCCGGGTCGGCAATCATGGCAGCCATCATCTTGTGATAGATCTGGTTGTAGAGTTCATCCACCAGGTCGTCTTCCTTGGGGATCCGGTAGGCCATGGCAACATCTTCGGTGATGAAAGCGCTCAGGGCTCGGTGAAGCATCCCGACAGCGAGATCTCCCATCCGGCTGATTTCTCGGCTGGGAATTGGAATATCGCTCTGGCCAATCTTCATCACGATCTTGGCAATCCCCTTGGCGTAATCACCCATCCGTTCCAGTTCGGTGATCACTTCCAGAATGGCGGCCAAGAGGCGCAGGTCATGGGCAATGGGCTGCTGGGTGGCGAAGAGAATCAGGACACGGTTTTCAATGGCATAGCGTTTTTCATTGACCAGGTCATCATCGCGATAGACCTTTCGCGCTGATTCGATATCGCGCCGTTTGAGCGCATCAATCGCATTAAGCAAAGCCTGTTCAACCATGCTGCCCAAAAGGAGGACTTCATCTTGAAGGTGATGGATTTCTCGGTCTAATGTCTGACGTGGCATGTCGCGCTCCCGAAGGATGGATCAATTGGTTTGGTTATTGTATAACATTCTATCCGAAACGACCAGTTACATATTCTTCCGTCTGGCGGTTATGGGGATTGGTGAAGATCTGTTCGGTGGGGCCATACTCTACCAGAGTGCCCGAACGCTGTTCGTTGATCATCAGGAAGGCGGTGAAGTCGGAGACCCGGGCGGCCTGCTGCATGTTATGGGTCACAATCACGATAGTGTAATCCGATTTCAGGTCCTGCATCAGTTCCTCAATCTTGAGGGTGGAAATCGGGTCGAGGGCCGAAGCGGGTTCATCCATCAGGATTACGGAGGGTTCCACTGCAATGGCCCGTGCGATGCAAAGACGCTGCTGCTGACCGCCGGAAAGTTCCAGCCCGGATTGATGCAATTTATCCTTGACATCATCCCAGACTGCGGCCTGACGCAGTGAGCGTTCCACGACCTCGGTCAGAACATTCTTATTGTGAATACCGTAGAGCCGGGGGCCATAAGCAACATTGTCAAAGACGCTCATGGGGAAAGGGTTTGGCCGCTGAAAAACCATCCCGATCCGCTGGCGAATATCCACCACGTCAACATCAGGATCATAGATATTCTTGCCATCCAGAAGGACCTGGCCTTCTACCCTTGAGCCATTGATAAGGTCGTTCATTCGGTTGAAGGAGCGCAGCAGGGTGGATTTTCCGCAGCCGGAAGGCCCGATCAGGGCCGTGATCCGGTTTCTGGGAATTAGCATGGAAATTTCACTGACGGCTTTGAATTTCCTATAAAAAACGGAAAGTTTATCGACCATCAATTTAATTGGCAGATCCGCTAAATCCTGAACGCCTTCCTTTTCACCGACATTGATGCTGGTCAGGGTGGTTTTAGGTAAAGGCTCTCTGGTTTTTTCGGATGGTATTGTTTGCAGTCCAGCAGGTTTGGTTTGGAGCATAGGATCGTTTTCTTAATCGCGCATAATGGGGTGAATAAAAAGGTTATTACTGGAGATCACCCGCATCAATATCATAACATTAGTGGATTTGGGCAATGCCAATAATCAGTTAAAGAATACTAAAACATAGTAAAGAACCGGTTAACATCAGGCGACCGGCAGGGTGAAATTAAAAGTGCTGCCAATCTGTTCTTCGCTTTCAGCCCAGATATTTCCACCGTGCGATTCGATCATATGCCGGGCAATGGAAAGCCCCAGGCCGGTACCGCCGCCTGCACGGGCGCGATCAGCTTTGTAAAAGCGTTCGAAAATCCGGTTCAAGTCCTTACCGGCGATACCCACGCCGCTATCCCGGACGAAAAAGACGATATGGTCGTTGTCCTGATAAGCCGAGACGGTGATCTTCCCACCGGGAGGCGTGAATTTGACCGCATTGTGGATCAGGTTGATTAAAACCTGGGTGATCCGGTCGGGGTCGGCAAAAACGGCAGGGAGTTCCTCCTGGCAATCCAGGATCAGTTCCAGGCCGGCCCGTTCCACCTGAAGGGACATCCTTTCAGTGGCTGGCAGCAGGAGGTTATAAGGTGTGATGCGATGGAAGGAGAGCGGGACTTTGCCGGATTCAATCCGGGAGAGTTCCAGAAGCTCATTGACCAGTTGGGTCAGGTTGTCGATCTCAGTTTCCATGCGGATGATGAAGCGGTGGGCAGCCGGAGGATCTTCCAATGCGCCTTCCTGCAGCGTTTCCGCGAGGGCTTTCAGGCTGGCCAGCGGCGTGCGCAATTCATGAGAGACATTGCTGATGAAGTCCCGGCGGACGGTTTCCAGGCGGCGCAGCTGGGTCAGGTCCTGGAGCAGGATCATGGTGCTGCCAGGGAGGGCAGTCCTGAGCGGCGTCGCAACAACCTGTAAAAAGAGATGCTGCGGGCCAATTTCAAGGGTCATACTTTCCCGTTCGCCGGATTTGGCTTTGCGCCAGAGTTCCACCAACTGGTGGTAGCGCATCACCTCGACAATGGAGCGGTCCAGAGCGGCTGTTTCACTGATCTCAAACAAGCGCTCCGCAGCGGGATTGAGAAGCTGAACGCGCCCGTCCGCATCCACAATGATCACGCCATCGGTCATCTGGTTCAGGACCGCTGACAGTTTGGCGCGCTCACTGGTCAGTGTGTCAATTTGAGCGCCTAATTCATTCGCCATAGTCTGAAGCGCGTCACTAAGTTCAGCCAGTTCCTGGGGGTTCTCGGGGAATTCCAGATTGGTGAAATTGCCCATGCTCATCTGCTGGGCGGCGATGGTGAGGGTTGATATTGGCTGCAGGGTGAGGTCCCGGACAAGGAGGGCAATCATGATCAGGCCGGCAAGGCTCATAAAGATAACTGCCAGGCTTTCCAGGATCACCTGATTGAAATCGGTCTGGTAATACGAGGGGGGGATCTGTAACTGGATCAATCCCAGCGGTTGACCGCTTTTGTCCCTGATCAGGAGGGCGGTACCCAGGGTACGGTCCGTGTGGCTGAATCCTTCGCCGGATTCAAGCGCCTGGCTGACCCCCAGCATCCTGAGCGGGTTCTGGGGCTGCAGTTCGGGTGAAATTGAGGTCGCGAGGACCTTGCCATCCAGGTTCAGGAAGGTTATCTCAAAACCAAAGATTTCTGATTGGGTAGAGACGATTTGCGCAAGGGCTTCCGTTTCCCCCGGTTGATTGAAAGACTCCTGCGCCTGCAGGGCGATGGATTGCGCTGCTTCCAGTGATTGGGTTTGCCACCGATCCAATTCCTGTTGGTGAATGGTGTTCACGACAAAGGCAGTGAACACGACCATTGAGATGATTAACAGGAGGAGATAGGGTAAGGCAATCCGCCACCGGATCAGACGCCGCATGGCTTAGCCTTCGAATCGATATCCGGCGCCCCGTACGGTAATGATTCGCCTGGGATTGGCTGGATCGGGTTCGATTTTCTCGCGCAGCCAGCGGACATGGACATCCACAGTACGGCTGTCACCGATGAAATCCCAACCCCAAACACGTTCCAGGATGAATTCCCGGGAAAGCACCTGACCCTGATGTTGGGCCAAGAAAGTGAGCAGTTCATATTCCTTGGGCTTGAAGGCGACCACTTCATCATCGACGGTGATCTCCCGCCGGGTCATGTCAATTTTCAAGTTATCAAATTCCATGATCTCCTGCTTGGGTTTGCCATCCCCGCCTTCGTTGGTATTGATTTCCTCGCGAATCAGGCGAACCCGGCGCAGCATGGCTTTCACCCGGGCGATCAGTTCCCGCATGCTGAAGGGCTTGGCCATATAGTCGTCGGCGCCAACTTCCAGGCCCACCACCCGATCAATCTCATCATCTCGGGCGGTCAGCATCAGAACGGGGGTGGTCATCTCCTTACGCAGGATGCGGCAGATCTCGAATCCATCGAGGCCCGGCAGCATCACATCCAGGATGATCAGGTCCGGTTTCATCTCCCGAGCCAGGTCCAGCGCTTCAGCGCCGTCGCCTGTGGTCTGCACGTCATACCCCTGTTTTTTCAGGTTATAAGCTACAGTTTCCTGTAAAGAGATTTCATCATCTACAACTAAGATCTTTTCAGGCATTTCTCCTCCTCATTGTCTCCAGGAGCGCGGTAAATTTCTCCGCAAGTTCAATCCTCGAAAATTCCATTTCAATAGCTGATCTGCCTTTCTTACCCATTGTACGACATTTTGAGGGGTTAGAGGCTAAATCAGTGATGGCTTCAGCCAGAGCCTGTGGGTCACCGGGGGTGACAGGAATCCCTGCCTGAGCCTTTTCAACCACCTGGCGGACCACACCGTCAATTGCCAGGATCACCGGCCGGCCCGCTGCCATATAGTCAAACACCTTGTTCGGATAGGTGGTTTTGTAAAGTTCAATCGGCTTCAAGATTGCCAGGCACGCATCCGCGGCAGCCAGAGCCTCTGACATGCCGGATTTGGGGACCGGGGGCAGGAAAAGGACGTTATCCAATCCCTGTTCGGCGGCCCGTGCTTGAAGCCGGGGTTTCTCCTTGCCATCGCCCAACAGGACAATCCGGATCGCAAGCTTGTCTTTCAATAAGGCTGCGGCATCCAGGACAACATCCAGGTCATTCGAGAGACCGTGAGCGCCGGCATAGAGCACCACGAATTGATTTTCGAGATCATGGGCCTGCCGAAAGGCTGCGCCGTCATCCTGCGGGTCGAACATTGCCGGGTCGGCCCCATTAGGGATCAGCACCACTTCGTGGGCGCCCCGGTTTTTGACATGTTCGAGATAGCCGGGAGAGTTGACCATTACTCGGTCGGCGTGTTTGTAAAGGAACCGTTCCAGCCACTCTGAAAGCCGGATCAGGGTTTTGTTCTTCAGTACACCCACCGCCACAGCAAAGGCCGGCCAGAGATCGCGCACTTCCAGCAGGAAGGGCACACCTTTCAACCGGGCTAGGAGCCAGGCCGTCGGCCCCTGAAAGATCGGCGGGGTTGTTCCCCAGACCAGGTCCACCTTGCGGACAAAGAGTCCATTGATGAAGGATGAGACCATAAAGCTGAGGAAGCTCAGGATGCGCCAGACAAAGGAACGATGCAGGGCTGGGAGGGTGTAGGAACGAATGATGGTGACGCCCAGATCGTCCACCTGCTTGCGAACCCGTTTCTGCTGACCGTTGCCTGTGAGGTAGCTGACAGGGCTGGCAATGATGGTGACTTTGTGTCCCTTTTGCGCCAGATAGCGTGCCAGTTCATGGTGGCGCGTGCCACCGGGTTCATCCAAAGCCGCAAAGGCCTGGTGGATCAGCAGGATGTGCATATTGTTAACAATTTTACTCGATGATGGGTGAGTTGTGGGGGCTGAAAAACTAAGGGGTGGTTTATTTACGACTTATAAATTGGAAATGGGAGGAGATTTCCAGAGGCAATGAGCCACTCGAAGCGGCAATCACCAGCAGGGCGGGTAGTTTGACGGTGTAGGTTGGGGAGACCCATCCCCAGGTGGGCTGGGGGTGGACATCGCCCAGCAGGCATTCCCCAGCCCGTACCAGGGCGATGGATTCAACGCCGCTGAGGGTGAGTGTGAAGCCAAATTCCGGTCCGATCAGCCGGAGCTGATTGGGTGCGGTTTGTTTCCAGGGCCAATCCGGCACAAGCCAGCGGATTTCCGCTTTATGGGATGTGGTGTTGGGTTCACCATAGGGGAGGACATGATCGGTGATCAGCCAACCCGATTCGGCGGCCTCCAGCAGGCGCTGGTGCAGGGCACCCAGGCGGCGGTAGCCATCGTGTTCGCCCGCCAGCCGGATGATCTGGCCTGTCTCATTCATCTCATAGGCCAGGACTTCTGCCTGCGCCCAGTCCAGCCAGAGGAAGCGGCCGGCGCGGCGCATTTGTTCCTGCCCGTCCAGAATCAGGGTGTTGTGTATAAGGGTGGAAGCCAGGGCGTTATCCCAGGGCGGGGCGGCGTTATAACTGAAGGTGCCGGCATCTTGGGCAATATTCACACCCTGCCACCAGAGATCAGCATGTAGTTGGTCGGCATGCGAGGGACGGTCTGTGAACACGGCAGTGCGGAGGAAGGCCCGGCCATCAGCGCCGGTCACCCGTAGATCATCAAATGCCTGGGAGGGGCGATCCTCGGCGGGGGGCTGGCCTTCCAAACCGAGCCAGGCTGACATCTCGCCCTGGGCTTTAAATTCGGGGATGGATTGGCCCAGAAAAGCCCGCGCGGCAGCTTCCACCACCGGGCGGTAATCCTTGAAGGGCTGCGCAGCAAGTGGGAAGATGGTAGCGCCGTCGTTGGCCCCCAGATTGGGAACCTTTCCGGTTTGAGGATCGGTCAGCGCCCAGAGCCAGTGGGTGGCTGCCGCCAGGTGGCGGCGAGTGGCAATGGGCCAGTCCTCAACACCAGTTTCGCGCCGGATGGCATCCGTGAAGAGGGCGAGCTGGAGTAATAACCGGTGATAGTTGACACTGTTTTGAACGTAGGAACCGAACTCTTCGATCTGGTTCAGAAAGCCCCAATTGAGCCAGCGCCAACCGAGATGCTGCCACTGCAGGGCTTGCGGGTGGTTGCCAAGGTAGAGACCGGCAGTGTAAAGTCCGGCGGCCTCTGAGAGCAGATGGTTGTTGTTCTGGGCGCGGGCGTAAATCAGGGTGGGTGGGATCCGTCTGGCGTGTTCCGCCACGGCCTGCCATAGGCGCTGCCGTTTTTCGGAGGTAGATTCGGGGCTGGTTGCCAGTACCCGGTCGCAGAAAACCAGCGCCATCAGACGGATGGCAACTTCCTGAGCGGATTGCCACTGACGGCCGAGGTTGGGCGGGTGAACTTGAAGGAAGTAGAGCGTCTTCTCCCAAAAATCGCGGGCATAGGCGGCGTCACCGCTGAAGGCATAGGCCCGGGCGAGGGTGATCGCCCAGCCAAACCTGCCGGGTTCCCAAATCAGTTTAAGGTCGCTTTCGATCGCTGTGCGTTCCAGAACGCTCCAATGCAAGGGGCTTGCTCCCGCGTCAAGATCCAGGGGGACCGGATCGGCACCAAAGAGCCGGACCTTGCCGCGCCGGATCTCGTCGGCTTCCACCAGGGTCAGGTCCATCTGGGCAGGTGGAATTTCAGGGAATTGGGCGTAGGGCGGCAGGGTCGGCGGGCTGACTTCGCCGGACCGCACGTTGGGGGTTACCCGGCGATAATGACCGCTGCTCAGGCCCAATTGGTAAAGGCCATACAGACCCATTTTTGCAGGGCCAAGCTGTTGAAGGGATTTGAAGACTTTCGTTATTTGATTCATGTTTTCGCGCTCAGGGGCAGTCCTCCCGCCAGGCATCCAGGTTCCGGCTTTTCAGGATCGCATCCAAACCGAGGTCATTGGCTGTTGGACAAAAGACGGAAGGCTGCATGTCATTATCCGTATATTCGATTGCCAGGACCGGTTTTCCAGATTCAATGAAAGGGGAAAGCAGGTCGCACCAGCCTTCAGCTAGGCAGCTTTCCGTGGTGGCCCAGTCATACTCGCTGACAAGGGTTTCAGCCTGGTCGGGATCGTTCTTCAACCCGATGCCCAGGCCGCGCTGATGGGCTTCGTCCGCCAGCCAGCGGTTGAAGGCCAACTGGTCGGCTGCAGTCAGGGGGAAACCGGTGGTGTTGGTATGTCCATCGAGGTTGTCCGGATCCACACCGTCAAAGCCTTTCGCCGCGCAGAGATCCAGCCGGGCACGGAGGATTGGGGCAAGGGCATCAATCTGGCGGATATCCAGCCAGCGTTCGCCCGGCCAGCCTTCATAGGCTGCGCCGATAACTTCGGATGGATAGTTGTCCTTATCCGACCGCCAGTTTTCCCAGGCGCCCGCATTCAGATAACAGACCACTTTCGCGTCCTGGGCGTGCAGGGCTGCGATCTGCTCTGTGGTAGTTTCGAATAAATCCAGGTCGAAGATGTCCGCCTGAACGGAGAGTTCAATCTCATCGACATACTGCACCTGCCAGCTCAGCCCTGGCGAGGGCTGCCACCAGACGGAAGTTGAGGATGTTTGGCTCGTTGCGGTTGGTGTTAGCGAGGCCGCTTTCTGACAGGCTGATAACCCAAAAATCAGGCTCAGCAGGAGGAATCCGACAGCGGAAAGCTTAAATCTTGACAGTTTTACCATTGCGCAGGGATTCGACAGCCGCAAAGCTGGCCCGGGTCACGCCGATCAGTTGGTTATAGGGGATCGGCGGCTCCTGCCCCTGCCCGACGGCTTTCAGGAAGGCGCGCCAGGCATTTTTGTGCCCTTTGTCCTGGCTCAACAGGCTGCGTTCCACCTTGCGTTTACCTTTGGCAACCAGTTCCAGCTTGCGCCAATCGTGCAGCACCGCGACTCGTCCGCCGGTGAAGATTTCCACATATTCCTTAGGGAAGGATTTGTCACCGTTTGCCAGATAGCTGACCACGCCGGTTGAGCCATCCGGGAAGCGGAAGGTCATTACAACATTGTCTTCGCTGTATTTACCGTTATCGGGCAAACCCGTGGTGCTCACTTCCACCGGAACCGCGCCGACCAGGAAGGTCAGGAAGTCAATGAAGTGGCAGCCTTCGCCGATGATCCGGCCGCCGCCCAGCTTGGGATCGTTGATCCAGTGATCCGCGGGAATCCTGTTGGCGTTCACCCGGAAATGGGCATAGAGTGGTTCCTGACGGCGGTCCACAAAGGCTTTGAGCTTGACGGCCAGGGGGGCGAAGCGCCGGTTGAAACCCAACATCAAGAGCGGTTGATCATCTTTCTTGAGGATTTTGGTGATCTGGTTTAACTGTTTTTTGTTAATTGCCAGCGGCTTTTCACAGTAGACATGCTTGCCGACCGCGAAAGCCTCCAACAGTTGGGGCGTATGCAGGTTATGGCGGGTCAGGATGGCGATCAGGTTGATTGCCGGGTCCCCCAACACCGATTCGGGGTCGCTGGCAGCAAAGCCGAACCCATATTGCCGGGCGGCATGCTGCGCGCTAACGCCGGAAGCGGATATGATCCCGATTGGGGCAATCCCCCCCACTTTTTTAATTGCGGGCAGGAAAGTGGAAAGGGCGTAATTGCCCGCACCCAGCACGCCCAACGCCATCACATCGCCGGGTTTGACCCGGACCGGCGGGGCTTGCTTATTAACGATCCGGTTATCCTTTGGGCGGGGTTCGCTGCCATAGGTGAGCAGCACGCCCAGGTAAGGTTCCTGGCTGGTGAGCAGTTCATAAGCCTGCTGACCATCCGCAATAGGGATGCGATGAGTGACCAGCGGGGAGACATCCAGTTTGCCCTGGGCCATCAGGTCCAGAAAGGCTTCCATGTTGCGGGTTTCGGTCCAGCGGACATACCCGATGGGGTAGTCCTGGCCTTTTTCTTCAAAATTGGGGTCATAGCGGCCGGGACCGTAGGAGCGGGAAACCAGTACTTCCAGTTCCTTGGCATAGTAGGCATTGCGGGGGATTTCCATCCCCACCGCGCCCACTGCCACAACCTTTGCCCGGTCGCGGGCGATTTCGCCGGCCAGGATAATGGGGTCATTGGAGTTGGCATCGGCACAGATCAGGACGGCATCCACGCCGCGCCCGTGGGAGAACACGTCAGCGGCTTCCTCAGCCTGGTCCCGGGTGACGGCATTGCTGGCGCCCATGGATTTGGCCAGCGCCACACGCTGCGGATCAAGGTCAATCCCCAGAACCTCACAGCCGGCAGCCGAGGCGAGACCGGTAGCGAGCAATCCCAGCAGACCGAGTCCGATCACGGCGACCCGTGAACCGACTTGCACATCCGCCAGGCGGAAACCCTGCAGGGCGACCGCGCCGACCGTGGTAAAGGCGGCCTGTTCAAAATCTACCCCGTCCGGGATGGTGACCATCAGGTTCTGCGGGATGACGGCGAATTCGGCATGCACGGCATGTCCGCCGCCCGCGCAGGCCACCCGTTCACCCGCCTTGAATCCTTGCAGGTCTTCGCCGACTTCGACGATTGTCCCTGCCGAGGAATACCCCAGCGCCATGGGCTGGTCCAGCTTGTTCATGGCAGCCTCGTAAGTGGTCAGCAGTCCCTCACGTTGGGCCTTGTTGATCAGCTGCCGCATCAGATCCGGGCGGGATTGAGCCTTGCCCAGCAGCCCCTGTTTGGCAAATTCGACCACCATCCGTTCCGTGCCGGAGGAGACCAGCGACACGCCTGTTTGGACCAGCGCGGTTCCTGACTGGCACTGCGGAACGGGAACTTCGGTCACCTGTGGTTCACCCGTTTTCATGTTCTGAAGCAATTGTTTCATAATTTCGCACTCATTTTTAGAATTTTGACGGTAATAGGATTATAGCGCAAACTGGCGTAGGGATGGTTTCGTTTCATCCTTGTCGTTGAAGGAGAAAAATCCACCTGAGAATAAAAAAGCTGCCAATTTTGGCAGCTTGAATGGGCTTGAGGGGAAATTCAGTCTTCTTTGGAAGATGAACTGGTTTTGCTCTCCGTTTTCGGTTCGGCTTTGGCTTCAGTTGATTCCTTCTTGTCGTGCTCGTGGCTTTCGGAGGAATAGGTCTGGCCGGATGGGGAGCGGTTGTCGGTGGCATAGAAGCCTTTGCCTTTAAACACAATACCGACCGGCTGGAAAACCTTGCGCAGGGCAGGTTCACCGCATTCCGGGCAAACGACCAGCGGGTTATCCGTGAATTTTTGATACTGATCAAAGCGGATCCCGCAATTTTCACATTGGTAGGTATAGGTTGGCATGCTTTACTTCCTAAATCTTATCTTTCAAGATTATAGTCCCCTTACAGGTCAATGGCAAGGCTGTGGGGCGCGATCTAACGATTCTCTAACATCGTCCTGGGTAGACCAGTTTATCCGGCTATTCCCCTCTGAACCTTCACTGGTATAATGCCAGCATGCGTAAAAATTGGAAATTGCCCCTTTTTATGCTCATCATGGCCGGTTTGCTGGTCTCAGCCTGTTCCTCGGGCACCCTCCAGCAGACCTCAATTGGCACGCCCACGTCCACACTGGACGGCACCCTGCGGCCTTTTCCCTCCGACACCCCGACGATCACACCGCTGCCCACGGACTACGTCAGCCCGACGCTCTCGCCAACCATCACGCCGACTCCAACTAATGTTTATTATGAGGTGGGCGAAAATGATGATATGGGTGGGATTGCGTATTATTACGGCATCAGCGCCGCGGATATCATGACAGCCAACCCGGATGTGGACCCGCGCGCCATGTCGGTGGGTATGCAGCTGTTGATCCCAATCACGCCTTCGCCACCCCCCACGGCCACACCGACATCGGACCAGCCGGAGGCCACAGCCACTCCAACCGAAGAGCCCCCAACGCCTCCGGATTGCTATCTGGACGGGCTGGGCGGGATGTGGTGTTTTGCCCTGTTTGAAAATGACACCGATAGTACGCTGGAAAACGTTTCTGGCGTGATCACGCTGGGGGAAGGTGAAAACGCCCGGCAGGAATTGGCTATCACGCCTTTGAATCTGCTGCCCGCCGGCACAGCTTTGCCCCTGATTGCCTATTTTGTGCCTCCGCTGCCTACCGACCGGACAGCTTCGTTTGAAGTGGATTTCTCACTGCCGGTGATGCCGGGGGATGACCGCTACCTTGATCTGGATATTGATGAACAAACCCTGTCATTGAGCAAGGACGGCCTGACGGCCACCGTGCGGGGGGCCGTGTCGCTCTCGGCGGATCAGGCCGATGCGGATTATATCTGGATCAGCGCGACAGCCTTTGATGCGGATGGGCATGTCGTGGCCGTGCGGCGCTGGGACAACACTCAGGGCCTGGTTTCGGGCGGTCAGCTTGATTTTACGATCATACTCTACAGCATGGGCGGCCCGATTGACCATGTGGACCTGGCGACCGAGGCGCAGCCGGTTCCCGCCACCGGAACTCCCTAGAGAATTGAAAGAGAGCCTATGACCCCCGAGAATTTATCACCGTTTCCCTGGGGGGAGCGGACTTACATCATGGGCATTTTGAACGCCACCCCGGACAGCTTCTCCGGTGATGGTTTGCTGAGCCGCGAGGATTCCGTCACCCTGGCCCTCCGGCAGGCGGAGGATTTTCTGGCCCACGGAGCTGATATTCTGGATGTGGGCGGTGAAAGCACCCGCCCCGGTGCGGATACAGTTGGCGAGGTAGAGGAAATGGAACGGGTGCTACCGGTCATCAAAGCGCTGCGGGGGAGTTTCCCCAAGGCGGTGATCTCGGTGGACACTTACAAGGCTGAGGTTGCCTGGCAGGCACTGGACCTGGGAGCGGACTGGGTGAACGATATCTGGGGGTTCCGTGCTGACCGGGACCTGGCAGGTGTGACCGCAGCCCATAATGCCCCCGTTGTCCTGATGCATAACCGCCTGAAACCTGGGAGTGCGGAAGTCCAGGCCCGGCTGGGTGGACATGTGCTGGGCGTGGAATACGAGGACTTGATTGGCGATATCTGCGATGAACTGCAATACAGTGTCTCGTTGGCCCTTGACGCTGGGATCCCGGATGAGCATATCATCCTCGATCCGGGGATTGGCTTTGGTAAGACGGTGGAACAAAACCTCGAACTGCTGGACCGGCTGGATGAGATCAAAGCGCTGGGCTATCCCCTGCTGGTTGGCCCTTCGCGCAAATCCTTCATCGGTTATACGCTCGACCTTCCGCCTGATGAGCGCGTAGAGGGGACCGCCGCAGCGGTGGCCCTCAGCATTGACCGGGGAGCGGATATTGTCCGTGTGCATGATGTGGCGGTGATGTCCCGCGTGGCCCGGATGACGGACGCCATCGTCCGACGGCAATCCTGAATTTAGGGGATACGATGGACCTGGTGGGTTACGACTTCCCCTCTGTGCTCGTTTCAATGGATGACTTTGCACCGGTAGGGTTGGTGCTGGATATTGGGGGCGGTGGGGAGGGCGTGATTGGCCAGGTGGTGGGTAAGAACGTCATCGCCATTGACCGGCGGATGGATGAACTTCAGGAAGCTCCGGATGGCCCCCGCAAGGTAGTGATGGATGCCCGGCACTTGGGCTTTCCCGATCAAAAGTTCCCGCTCTGACGGCATTTTTCTCTTTCATGTATACTCCCAAAGCCGGAGACCAGGCAGCTGTTTTTGCCGAGGCCGGACGGGAGTTTTCATCTCTGGGATGTGAGTCGGCCAGAAACGCCGCCGAAGGGAACGGATTATTTCGTTGTGAATCTGCAATACAACGTCAGGGGGAAAACGACCGGGACGGGGTACGGGATGCGCTGGCCGGAAGGCGGTCGGGATGCGGCGCATTACATTGCGCTGGCAGAGCAGGCCGGGCTGGCTTGCGTCTATTCAGAGGCTATAGAGCATTGCTTTTATCTGCAGTTTCAGAAATTGTAGGTCACGTGCCGTGCAGCGCACGTGACATTTAAATTAATCCACCAACGCATGCACACGCTGGATGGCATCATCCAGGGAATACCCTAAAAAGACGCCCTTCATTGCCTTGCGGGCTTCCTCGTTCTCGTTGAAGTACCGTCCGCCAAAGCCCAATTTAGGCTGTTTGGGCAGTTTTGCCAACTTTTCCTGCATCTGGAACAAGGGTTTGGCTGTGTGTTCAAACCCAGCCGAAAGGATCACCATATCGGCCGCGGTATCCTCGGCATAAAGCACCAGGTCATCTACGGGCAGGTCCGAGCCCAGAAATTCCACCTGGTAACCTTCCCGGCGGAGCAGCACAGACAGCATCAGTGGGGCGATCTCATGGAACTCCTCCGGCGCACAGCCGACCAGCAGAGTCGGTGCGGAGGTGTCCATGGGGAAAGCCTGCAGCAGGTTCATCAGGACCCCCCGGATGAAAGCCGAGGAAAAATGTTCGGTCGCAATCCGGATATCGCCGTGATACCAGGCTTCGCCTATCCTGTATAGGCAGGGCTGGAAAATCTCAAAGAGGATAGTGTCGAGATCGAACATGTTTTGCACGCTGTCGAACAGATCCTTGGCCTGGGCTTCAGCATGGGCCGTTAGCGCATTATAGAGCATTTCAGAATAACGGGCAGGGGGATATTTCGGTGTCTGGGTGGGCCTGGGGGCCTCAACGGTCGGCAGCGCTTTAGGCCAAACGTTGCGGGCGCGCAGGTTCTGAAACTCCCGGACGGCCGCGCTGATGGACAGGCCCTCATCCTGCCGTTGGGTGATCCAGCGCACGACCTGGATATCCCGGTCGGAATAGAGCCGGTAGTTGTTATCAAGTCGTTCAGGCTCCAGCAGGCCATATCGCCTTTCCCAGGCGCGCAAGGTCACAGGGCGGACTCCAGAGCGCTCACTGACCACTTTGATGGTGTATTTTCCTTTAGGAGAAAATTCGGCAATTGAAACTATGACAGCACCTTTTTTCTGGCTGATCAGGCATTGGTTCGCTAGTCTCACTCAATCGGATTGACGCACCTGAAGCCGAAATCCACTCGCCTTTCATCAGGCGAGTGATTGCTATTATACACAACTCTGATTTTGTTCCATGAATAATCCCATGACCCACCGCGCACAACTTTGTCGGTTCCGGTTTCAGCGCCGGTTGGGTCTTCATAGGGGGAGATGGCATAGTAGGAACTGCCGTACCAATCACTGACCCATTCCCACACATTCCCCGCCATGTCGAAAACGCCATATTCAGACATGCCCATGGGATAGGAACCGAACTCTGCTGTGTCACCCAGACAAAATTCTCCGGTCGCGTTATTGGTTGAATTTGCGAGCTGGCAATTTGGGTTCTGATCTCCCCAGGGATAGGCAATGATGGAAGTGCCCCGGGCGGCTTTTTCCCATTCGGCTTCGGTTGGCAATCTGCCGCCCACCCAGGTGCAATAGTCATTGGCTTCATCCCAGCTCACGGAAACAACCGGATAATTCTGATACTGCGGGTTGTCGTAATAGGATTCCCGAGTTGCTGAATACCTATAAAGGGGTTCTGAGCAGGCACCAGCCTCAACACAGGATTGATATCGGGCGTTGGTTACTTCGTATTTGTCGATAGTGTATGCGGATAAATAGACTTCATGCAAGGGGAGTTCGTCAAAATTACAGGGAAAGTCGCCATTATGATCCGGGTCACATCCCATAAAGAAGGCCCCTTCAGGGATCAGAGCGGTCTCGGCCTGATCAATTTCTCTGATTTCATAAACGAGCGGAGGTGGGACCTGGCTTTCCTGAGACGCAATGACCTCACCGGCAGCTTTAATTTCTTCCGGGTTGGTTGTTGGAATAGCGGTTAGCAGGGCCGTTGCAGAAGTTGGGGATGCAGCAGGAAATAGATCGGCATTAGTCTTTCCAGTGCAGGATGTTAATCCAAAGACAAGCAGGATCAAGCCGGGGAGAATCTTTTTTCGCCGATTGACAAATAACATTTTGTCTCTAGTTGATTGGTCCAATTAACAAATAATGTTGACCAAAGGAATTGATCAACATTATTGATTATCCCGAGGATTTGAATTAATTAATATTGGATGACTCGGGGCATTTTCTTTGCTTGTTTGACCCAATCGGCAACCTGTTTCTCGCTGGGCAGCTGGCGGACCAGTTTCTTCTTGTCGTTCACTTCTACAAGTTTGGCATGCAGATTGGCAGCATTGCGCTGAGCCAGCTCGGGGACGGTGTCCACACCGGCTTCTTCCAGAAGGTCAGAATATTCCTGGGCAACGCCCTTGATCCGGTAAAGATCAACATGGTTGACCCATTCAAGAACCAGCGCGTGGCCAATGCCGGTCATTTCTTCAATTTCCTGGCGGCCTTTCGCGGTGGCGCCCTTTTTCAACAGTTTATTGGTGGTGGTGATGCCGGCTTTTACTAACAGCTTTGTGTATTTCGGACCAATGCCCTCTACATCAATAATCTTTGCCATTACTATCTCCTTCTTAGTTCGTGATCAATCAATTACTAAGGTGGGTACAGATTATTACAATCAGTTCCTTATTAATCCAATTATAGTGTAATTTTACTTATTCTGATATACCTTGTCCAGTTAACGCCTGCCGGGAACGAGTATAATTGCGCAATATGTCGATGAAACCAATGAAATTAAAGTTTGATATTTTTATATTCACATTGACCCGTACGGTGATCAACACCAGTTACCGGATGGTCTATCCATTCCTGCCGGTCTTTGCCCGTGGTCTGGGTGTTGAGCCCGCCTCGCTGGCACTGGCTTTCTCAATCCGTTCATTTTTGGGGATCTTTGGGCCATTCCTAGCAACGGTGGCGGATACGCATGACCGAAAGACGGGCTTCCTGTTGGGCATTGGCCTGTTCGCAGCCGGTAGTGGAGTGGTGAGCCTAAATCCCTCCTTTTGGACTTTCATCATTGGCATCAGCCTGACGCTTCTTGGGAATGTTGTATTCATTCCCTCTTTCAGCGCTTACCTGGGCGACCATGTTCCTTATAAGCGCCGGGGACGGGTGCTGGCGATCACGGAGTTGAGCTGGGCGCTGGCTTTCATCGGTGGGATTCCGGTGGTGCGCTGGCTGATCGAATCCTATTCCTGGGTCACGCCCTTCATTTTCTTTACGATTATCGGAGTGGTGCTCTTCATCGTGGTTTTATTGGCAGTACCAGGTGAGAAGATCGAGAAGTCCACGGAAAATACCGTCTGGCGCAATCTGGGCCGGATCCTGCGGACCTGGCCGGCATTGGCCGGCTTGTTAGCCGGGGTGTTATTCACAACGGCCAATGAATTGGTGAACCTGGTGTTTGGTTTGTGGATTGAGCAAGGCTTTGGGCTGGATTTCACAGCGCTGACAGTTGCTTCGGTGGTGATCGGAGTCTCGGAACTGGGCGGTGAAGTGTTCACTGGAATCTGGCTGGATGCAGTGGGCAAGCGCCGGATGATCTGGATTTTCCTGGGCTTGAACAGCTTGGCGGCGGCCTTGCTGCCTTTCACAGGCGGAACGCTCAATCTGGCCATGATTGGCCTGGGCTTCTTCTATGTTACGTTTGAGGTATTGCTGGTCAGTGCGCTGACGCTGATGAGCGAAGTGATGCCCTCTGCCAGGGCGACGATCCTCTCGGCAACGCTGGCCGGATTTTCCGTTGGCCGGATGACGGGCGACCTGATCGGCCCAGCTCTTTTCAACATCGGCTTCTGGGCGACCTGTCTGGCAGCGATTGTGTTGAACCTGGCCGCGGCGGGATTGATGACTCAGGTCAGGGTGCATGCGGGGGAAAGGGTTACTGCGTAGAGCGTGCAAAGTGAGCCGCCAAGGCCAACCCGCATGACTGTTGTGAGTATTGGATAATTATTTGTCTACAGCGATTTATCAGGTCGTCCGCATTTGGGCGACCTTTTTGTCATGTGCGGTGCACGGCACATGACTTACAAAAGCCCCTCGCAAGGTGAGGGGCTTAAATCTTATTTACTGATCGTGACCGTCCATTCTGGGCCATAGCCGATTTGGTATTCCTCGGTGAAACTGCCCTGGTTTACGGCAAGGGAGATCCGCATCAGTTCATTGTTGTAGATTATCACATCCCCCTTTGAGGCATAGCCAAAGGATTGGTGGAAGAGTACACGCTTTGAGAAAACCTCTTCGCCGGTATGATGGATGGCGAGCAAGGGTGTATCACCGTAGGCAAAGCCGGCCTTCATGAAATCCCGGGTGGGGATATTGGTCCAGTCATTGCCGAAGTTCGGATCGTTGATCTCGAAGATTCCTTTGACCAAACCTTCGCCGATCTCAGGTTCCAGAAGCGGGTGCATGACGATTTCGTCCACATCGTATGCCGGGCCGACGCCCTCGAAATCAATCAGGCCGCTGGCCAGTTTGGCCGCGCAATAGGAGAAAAGGTCCCGACCATGGAAGACGCTGACCGCTTCGGTGTCCTTGCCTTTCAGACGATTGACGTTCTCATCAATCTCCCGGATGGCTGTGATGCCGACCCAGGCTTTGAGATGGGTCAGCGAGCCGTTATCGGGCGTGACCACGAAATAGCCATCAACGGTTTGAGCCACGCAGGCTTTCCGGGGAGTGCCCACGCCGGGGTCTACTACGGAGACAAAGATGGTTCCTTTGGGCCAGAAGGCCATGGATTGGTAGAGGCGGTAGGAGGCGCTCCAGGTGTCAAATTTGGGGATCTTGTGGGTACCATCAATGATTTCCAATTCGCGGTCCACGCTTTTTACGACGCCGTACATTGCGCAGACAGCCCCTTCGGCATAGGTGAAATCCGTTTGGAATACGAGGATGGGTTTCATGGGAAGCTCCTAAATGAATGGGTTATAAAAGCGGCTGTGGTTGATGAAAATGGAAACGCTGATGGAACCGAAGAAGATCAGGGCTGAGATGATGATGGCGATCCAATCCTGGGCGGTGAACTTTCTCGAAGAGAACCATGTGCGTGTACGGCTCTTGCCGAACCCGCGCAGGTCCATCGCGTTGCTGATCAGTTCGATCCGGTCCAGGGAGGAAAAGATCAGGGGGAAGAGGATTAATAGGGAATTCTTGACCCGACTGGCGAATTTGACTTTTCGGGATAGGTCCAGCCCCCGGGCCTGCTGGGCCTGACTGATGTCCCGGTAATCGCGTTGGACATCCGGGAAATAGCGCAGGGTCAGCGCAACAGCGTAGGATGCCTTATAAGGTACCCCAACCCGATTTATGGAAGAGGCAAATTCGCTTGGATTCGTCGTGAGAAGGAAGATCATACCTAAAGGGACGACAGAGGCATACTTGATCATTTTGGTCATGGTGTAGAACAATTGCTCCTGGGTCAGGTACAGCCCACCATAAAGCTTGCTAATGTTGTGCCGGGTGCCGTAAATTTCCACGCCCATTTCCGGTGCAAAGAAGAACGAAATAATGGTATTGGTTAGGATGAAGATGAGCACATAGAGGACCATCGTGCGGATCTGGCGGAACTTGATTTTGGAAACCCACAGGAGATATACCGAAAAAACCATGATAGCCAGAATGACCCGGACATCGTAGGAATACATCACGGCAAAGGTGAGGAACAGGAAGCAGATCAGCTTGGTCAGCCCGGAGAGACGATGAATGGGGGTATCCAGAAGGCCATAGGAGAAAAGTTTACTTTTAAGTTTCATCAGTCCCTCAACTTTCTCTCATAATCGATGAAACCCTGGACGAAAGCTGTGCCATTTGGGATGCCGATCATCTGGGCCAGATTGAAGAGCGAGGTTTCCTTGAGGCTGGCTTTTTCGATCACTTCACTGTCAGTCAGAACAACAGAGGCGGCTGTGTCGGCGACGAGCTCACCTTCAGAGAGCACGATGGCCCGCGGGGTATATTCCAGCATCAGGTGCATATCATGGGTGATCAGCATAATGGTGACACCCATCTTGTTCAACTCCAAAAGGAACTCCATGATCTCGGTGTAGTGCCGGAAATCCTGGCCGGCCGTGGGTTCATCGAGGATCAGGATCTTTGGGCCCAGGGCCAGGATCGAGGCGATCGTCACTCGCTTCTTCTGCCCATAACTTAGCGCTGAGATGGGCCACTCGATAAAGGGTGAGAGACCACAAACCTTCAGCACTTTCTTCACCCGTTCCTGCACTTCTTCTTCGGGCACTTCCCGGAAGCGGAGCCCCAATGCGACCTCATCGAAAATCATCGGTTTGGAAATCATCTGGTTGGGGTTCTGCAGGACCACGCCGATGAACTCCGCGCGCTCCTTGATCGTTTTATCGGCAATGTCCTCGCCATAATAGCGGATGATGCCGGTATCGGGTTTTTCAAACCCGCATAATAACTTGGAGAGGGTGGATTTCCCCGCGCCGTTCCTGCCCACCAGGGAGACCATCTCCCCTTCCTTGATGTCAATGTTGATATCGCTGAGAACTGGGCGGATGCCGTCGTAGGAAAAGTTGAGGTTCTCGATTGACAGGATGGATGGGGTGGCGGCTTTTTCCGCCGGGTGCTGCACACTCTCAAACCAACTGACCAGCGCCTCTTTTTCGAGGTCGATTTTCAAGGTGGTGATATAACCGGGCAGCAGGTCAGCAGTGACCTCCACGCCGGCGTATTTCAAGGCCGTGACATAGAGCGGCTCGCGGATGCCGGTATTGGTGAGGATGTCGGAGGAGACCAGCGCATGGGCATCCAGATCGGCGATGATCCGGCCATCGCGGATGACCAGGATGCGGTCCACGTGCTGGTGGAGCACATCTTCCAGACGGTGTTCGATGATCAGGACCGTCTTTTTAGAGGATTGGTGGAGATCTTCGATGATTTCGATGGCCGTTTTGCCGGTGGCCGGGTCCAGATTGGCCAGCGGTTCGTCAAAGAGCAGGATATCGACATCGTCCACCATCACACCGGCCAGCGATGTGCGCTGTTTTTGGCCGCCGGAGAGTTCAAAGGGCGAGGAATCCAGCAGATGCTGCATATCCACCATGCTGGCCACCTTCTCAACCCGTTTGTGCATCTGGTCATAGGGAATGCTGTCATTCTCCAGGGCAAAGGCGATATCTTCACCCGTGGAAAGCCCCACGAATTGCGCATCGGAGTCCTGCAGGACGGTGCCGACCTGTTTGGAGAGTTCGAAGATGTTCATCTCCTGGGTATCGCGGCCGTTGATTTTCAGACTGCCGGTGATCGTGCCCTTATAAGCGAAGGGGATCAGCCCATTGATGCAGTGGCCCAGGGTGCTCTTGCCGCTGCCGCTGGGGCCAACGATCAGGATCTTTTCTCCGGGATAGATCTTCAGGTTGATTTCATGCAGGGTGGGTTCAGCCTGGCTGAAATATTGGAATGAAAAATCGGAAAATTCAATTATTGGCGTTTGGGTCATAGGATGACAGTTTTGATTGAGGCTAGAAGAATATTGTACCAAGTTTCCCAATCGCGCCGGGATGAGCTTGAGGCGGCTAATGAAAAAGATGGCTGTCTCTGCTTACTAGACAGCCATCTTGATCTATTTCATTTACCCATCAGGATTTAGGCTTTGGTGAGCGAACCCTTCTTGGTGCGGGTGGCCGCATAGGCAACCAGCAGCAGCGTGCCGATCACAGCGGTTGTAACAAAATTGGAGACTGCTGCGACAATACCCTGCGTGAAGACATAGCTGGCGGGTTCCTGATAGATGAGGATGTCCAGCAGGGGGGCAACACCAATCCAGGCCACAGCGTTGCCGATGAGCTGGATCAGGTTGAAGGTCAGGATGTCCTTGAGTTTGAATTCACCCTCATCAACCTTGGTGCGCTTGAAGGCGAAACCGAAGATGAAGCCGGCAACGCCGCTGGCGATCACCCAGGACCACCAGGGGGAGCCATATTGGACTGCGTCACTCAGCGCATGCCCAATGAAAGCGATCAGGGCGCCGGCGATCGGGCCGAAAAGGGTGGCCATGAAGGCACCCAGGCCATAGGCTGTCTGGATACTGGTGTCCGGAACCGGTGAGGGGATTTTGACATACATGAACAGCAGCATAAAGAGCGCTGCGCCGATGCCGATGGCAACGATAGTGCGGGTTGAAACTTTGAACAAGTCTTTCATGATATCTCCTTAGAACGTAATTAAGTTGAAAGTTGATTACCTTGCCAAATAAATGACCAATAAGATCTTTGATACGGATAGGGGATGAATTGGGCTGGCCGGGGAAAGGGGGTGAGGAAATTAGGGAAAAAACTATATCTATCTCCGGTTGTCACAATCCATCTTTGCTAAAGGGCGAATGAATCGATAGATCCTCCTTTATTTAACCGGAGATCAACGCTAAAAGTTACGGCGCTGAAATTGGAAGTATGCTGTGATTTTATAATAACGCCCCAGTGGTGTCAACCGGGGAAAGGTTAAAAGATAGAGACGCCCTGGTGAGGTAGGGCGTCTCTGAGGAGAAAAGATGAAGCGGTGGGTTTGGGGTTGGTACCACCGCCATTTAGCATGTGTTATTCGGCGGTTTCCACCAGCACGGGTTCAACCTGAGCTTGCGGCTCATCCATGTTCAGAGGCTTATCGGGCGCTTTGAACTTGAAGTAGATAGGGATCACAATCAGGCCGGCAGCCACTGCTGTAACAATGAATGGCGTCTGGGGGCTGAACCGTTCCCAAAGCTGAGCGCCCAGCCAGGGTGCTGGCAGGGAGATGAACCCCCGGCTGCTGTTGAAAACGCCCGAGTAGGTCCCCAGCTTTTTGGCGGGCACCACTTTGGAGATCAGCGATTGATAGGCCGGGCCTAACATGCCGCCGCCAAAGCCGAATACGACCGCACTGATGGCGAAGGTGAAGAAGCTGTTGGCCTGGAGGAAGATCATGAAGGCGGCAAAGATCACGCCAAAACCGATGACCAGCGGCAAGCGTTCACCGTGTTTATCCACCAGTTTGCCGGAGAGCATCGGGACGAACATCGAAGCGATGGCGTTGATCGAGGCGATCAGGCCGATCTGCTCCACACCGATCCCGCCGAGTTGTTCCAGATAGAGCGGCTGTAATTCGCCGGACATGCGGAAGGCAATGTCGGCGATCCCATCCGTGACAAAGATCCAGGTGAGGATCCCGCCGCCAACCAGCATCCCCAGCATGCGGATCATGCTGCTCTTGAAGGAGCTCATATCCAGTTTCTGGGTGTGTTGTTCGCTGGTCTGGGATTTCATTGTGGTCGCCATCCAGATCCGTAACCCGGCAGCAGTGGCATAAAGTAGGGTGGCCACGGCCAGCATCCACTTGAAGCCGAACGCGCCTGCGAGCAGGCCGCCCAGGGGTGGGCCAATTACGCCGGTGATCTGGAAAACTGTGTTGGTGATGCCGTAGACCTTGCCGCGGTTTTCTTCCGCGGAGTTCTCTGCGATGAAGGCCTGGAAACTGGGGCCCACGAGGGCGAAGGGGATCTGATAGATGGCCAGCGCGACGATCATCCACTGCCAGGTGGGAGCCAGGAGCATGGCTACCAGGCCGAGAATTCCACCCACGCTGCCGATTGCCACCGCCCGCAGACGGCCGATCTGGTCGGAGACCCAGCCGCCAAAGATCTGCAATGCCAGCACGGCCACGGAAACGAGCGTGAACACCAGGCCCACGTCGGTGACATCCGCGCCCAGCTCGGTCAGGTAGATCGGCATCAGGACCGGAGTCATCATCCCACCGATATTGGCCAGCACCATCGCCAGCATGAACCAGCGCAGGATGGGGGAGATCAGCGGTTCTTTTTTGGTGGCGTCTGCCTCGGTTGGCATGCGGTTGTCCTTGATCCAGGCGAAAAATGGGAAAGTAAGAGGAAAGGTTTCCTCCCCGAGATTGCCTCCAGTATAAAAGCAAGAGGCCGCTCCGGATAGCCCCCAATGGACGGAATTCACCCTGGCCAGGTGGACAGGGTGAAGGGATTAATTATTCAATATTGTCAGACTTTTGTAAGTTATGTTTAGCACACAATAATTGAATATTTCGTGAGTCTAGAGATGTCCCACCTTTTGAGTAAGGAATTATGTGGTCGAAATGGAGGTTTTCTGTACTCCCACACATAACGCATTTTCCCTTATCCCTTTTCCAAACCTCTCGTTTTACACTTGAGGGGATCGTCCTTGGATTATCAAGGGTAACTTCTTTATCTATTTCAATCCCTTTTTTGTTCTTAATTAATTCAAGTTTAAATTTAAAGACTTTTCGTTTATTTATTACTTCCAGCCAGCTATCTACCAGCCGATAATATCCATTGAAAATCCATATGCCTGACCGAATTTTCTCGTAGACTTTTACAATTTCTGCAATTCCACCATCTTTATAAACTTTTGCAGCTTCAAAGAATAAGCCGTTTTGAGTAAGTGTTCCGCTGGGATTGTGCATAGGTTGATCAATAAATTTTGGATCTGGACCGCCCTTTCTGTTAGCACTATCATGACCTTCGTAAATTAGTATTCTTCCATTTTCTTCTGTCTTATCACTATAAGGTGCCCCTGGTTGCTCACTCATAAGAATCACACTATAAGTGATGCCTAGGTGAAAATTCATACCACGTTGAAGATTTACGCCTTCTTCTATGCACATGTCAAAATAGGAGATGATTTCACCGACAATAAGCATGTATTTTCCCTAGCTAAATGTGATATATCTTTAAAAGTTTACACCATAGGTGGATAATGGAGTCTTAATTCCTCCCACGGTGTCAAACGCGGCACCCAGCGGCGGACGTTGACCTTATAAAGGCGGTAATCCTCCCCGAAACGAGCTTCCAGTCTGGGCTTTTCGGAGAAGATGAAATAGAGTGTGTTTTCGACGAAGAAGACTAGTGCCAAGGGTTCAAAGGGGATCAGCAGGCTATCACCGAGTGGAACTTTGACTCATATACGCAACTCGCCCCACGCGGTGGAGGTGAGAGTGCCGATCTAACAGCTTTGCCATACGGGCAGGTGGACGAGCCGGGATTTTGCCTGAGAGCAGAAAAAAACTTCTAAATCTCGGCGAATCCCCGCTCGTCCAGTGCACGCTTTGTCGAGCGCTTTTGGCTTACAAAAACTGCCTGCTATTATTCTGCACTAAACAGCAAGGTTTCCACGGACTGGAGATTTACAGCTAACAGTCCCAGGTCGGCCTGAGCGGTAACCGGATCGGTATCCATCCCGGTTAATATCAAATTCAGGCGGGTCAGCATGTTCGCAGCCAGAGTCGTGTCAACCGTTTCTACAAATGGGTTCAAGTTTTCCAGTCGGGCGGCTGTGCCCGACAAGGCTACCTTTGCCCCGGCGATGTTATCGTTTTTAAGTTCGATATGGGCGGTTTTAAGTTCTACGAGCACCGTGAGCAATTCGATATGCGCGTTGGCAGAATCCAGATCTGACTGCAAATTATCTTTGTCTTGTTCGAGCGCCGCAATGCGGTCATTCGCTTCTGTCAGTTCCGTCGTCAGGCTGTCAATCTCACTTTGTAAATTTGAGGCTGTCTGATTTGCCTGAGTGAGTTCGTCTTGCGTTTCGGTCAGCTGCGTGGTCAATTCGATTTTCATCGGGTTGTAACGCGCGAAATGGTTGGTCAGGAAACCCGCCAGAAAGACGACAATGACTGCCGCCAGTACAATCAACGAGGTGCGCAGGATGCGTTTGAAACGTCCCATCTTGGGTTTTTCCACCTGATCGGGGGAAGATTCAGCCGCT
>Ga0209121_10000841_pt1 | contig 32849 bp, 34 predicted proteins | sample Cruoilmetagenom3_FD_187292 | JGI IMG/M metagenome (GOLD analysis project Ga0209121, IMG submission 187292) | Oil polluted marine microbial communities from Coal Oil Point, Santa Barbara, California, USA - Sample 3 (SPAdes) (version 2) | ecosystem: Environmental > Aquatic > Marine > Oil seeps ... | reverse complement strand
CCCCAGAGATATTTCCCTCATGCATTATCCTCCGGCAGCTACTGCTTAATCAGTATATCACATGGTCTTCGATGTTGCCTTTACTATACACAGTTACATTCAATCTTCTTATAATCCCTCCCTGGCTTTGGCCGTATTGCTGGTAAAGTTGAGTTACGCTTATAGTAGCTTACGAAATTCTTGGCGACTTAACTCTGCATCTCGTAGGATCTTAGATAAGATGCCGGGGCCTAAATCCTGACCTTTGTGCACTGGCACTACAGTGGCTTGCCCATCAGCGTGTCTCATATAAACATGGCTACCTCGCTGACGAACTATTTCAAAGTCTGCTTTCTGTAGAGCACGAACTACTTCGCTGCCTGCTAGGCGAGGTAATCGGCTTATAGAGCTACCTTTTGGACACCTACCAGTTGTAATGGCTCGGGAGCTGTTTCCCCTTCTACTTCCAAGCAGAGGTGGATGGCTTCTTTTATGCGCTCCATAAGCTCATCTAAGGAACGCGCTTGAGTATGACACCCCTTAAGGGAAGGCACGGTGCCCACAAAGAAGCCTTCCTCATCACGTTCGATGATAACGGTAAACTCTTTCCACATAACGCGCCTCTTTTAACTAGTATACCACATGGTCTATTACGATGCTTTCACCACACGCAGTTACATTTAATCCTTCTGTAATACATCCCTAGCTTTGCCCATGTTGCTCGAGTTGGGTTACAGAGAGCAAATTCCTTGTCCTCACTTTTGTAAAGACGCTTCCGCCTATAATGCTTATCTCCGCTTTGGGCATTAGGCTGCTCCTTTCACGTCATAACTTATCCTGACAGATCAGCATTGTCGTGTTATATTTGTAACAGCGGATAAGTCCTGCGTTAAGTGTGTTACCGGAAGGTGGCATAAACTAGCTGTAAGCTAGTCGCTCGCAGGGGCCGTTTTATATTATTGGCCGACAGCGATAATTAACTCAATCTTTTTTCTTTTATTCGATGGGAAGGCGTCTTCGCCTTATCGACTTCTTATCTACCACCACAATTGAGTCTGACAGTTGATCGCTAGGTATGGTCATCAAGACTCGCTTTATAAGTCCCACCATTTCCTTTTCGCTATAATTTCCTCCACGGAATAGAATTATTCCAGGGCTGCTTGAGCCGACTAACGCTAGAAGCCTAGCGAAATCCAAGTCTGCAGTCACGATAGTACGGCTCTCTTTTGTAGCCTGAGCTATGATTTCTTCATCTGACGCTTGACCAAGGCCAATATGGGCAACATGAGTAGCATTGTGCCCTTCTCCCTCTAGCCACTCTACAAGGAGAGGTGATATAGGCATATTGATGAGGAACCTCATGCAAGAATCTCTATTGTTTCTTCCTCAGCAAGATAAGCTGCATACCGAAGAGCCTCACCAATATCCTCTGGTTCTAGGTAGGGATATGCCTTCAGAATGGACTCTTTAGTTTCACCAGCAGCTAGCAGCCCTAGCACTCTTGACACGGGGAATCGTAGGTCTCGAATGCAAGGCCTTCCCGTACAAATCTCTGGATTTACAGTGATACGCGTAAATTTCACAGTTTGGACTCCTTTTTATTTGTCAAAAGAATCGCTTGTCAAATTCTACCACACACAGTTACATTTAATCTTTCTATAATCCGTCCTCTTGGCTTTGCTCGGGAAGAGTATATCGCTGAGTTTTTATCCAACTCGCCAGACTGTCAACGGTGTTTAACTTATTGCCTGGTTCATTTAATCTAGTCAGCAAAGCAAAAGCCAAGCGACGAACAAGTGTACCAAAGCCTTCGATGTCGTCTGCTGAAATATCCTTTCCGCCACCATGTACTATGTCGCTTCGCATTCCATAATATTTACGGATGTTCTTATCTATAGCTAGTCTATCGCTGAGTTCTTGTCCTGCAATAAAGGCTGCCCTCTCAGCTAACATGGCTGCTATGCCTTTAGCTTTCAAGTCCTCGATTTTTTAGGCTCTCCTCCTATGAGTGTCTCTAGGGCGAAAGCATCTTCATTCACAGTATAAATCGTGGTTACTCCTTTGCCTGATTTAAATAAGCTCTCGTAGCTTGTCTATGTGGCTAGTAAACATTTCCCCACAAGCCTGCTCGTGCTTGGAGATGAAGTCCTTCCATTGCGGGCTTGCTTTCACGTTGGCATCTATGGAGTTTTCCATGTCAATCTTCATCCCTTGCCTTATCGCCTGTTGGGCTACTGCATGGAGTTGCTTTTCTACACTGGCTCTGAGCTGCTGGTATGCTTGCTCTTTGATCTGTGTGTATTTCTGACGCAGGGTCTCAAGCGAAGTTAGCACTAGTTCCAAGTTAGAGTAATCTCCTTTGTCCTTCACTGTCTCTACGGCTAAAATGGCATTGCGACGCTGTTCAAAATCCACCTGATTCATTTGCAAACGAAGTGTATCTAGCAACTTGAGCTGTGCTTCCTTTGTGATGGACTTCCCACTACGGTCTTGAAGCGCCTTCAGCCTCTTCCATAAGTCATCTGAACTCAGGTTGCCGGTGAAATATTCCGAGAGCAGAGAATCGAGCTCCCCAGATTGACTCGCCTTTTCCTTTTCCTCCGGTGATAAAGCGCCTATTCTGGCTAGTCTTTCCCTTGCCAGTGGAGAAAGCTCCATATTTATACCTCCTGTCCTTCGCTAGATAAGGAGTGGGCTGGGCGAGGCTTTAGCCTCGCACTACGTTTTTAAACACCCTCAGGCTACTCTAGATGGTTATCTTTGTTAGCTTAGCTCTATAAGGCTCCCGTATTATACCTTTTTCGGTGATGATAGCGCTTATGTAGCCATGAGCTGTTATGTCAAAAGCTGGGTTAGCCACATTTATTCCTTCTGGTGCAATGGGCGTTCCCTGGATATGGGTTATTTCTTCCGGGGCGCGCTCTTCGATGGGGATTTCAGCTCCGGAGGATAAAGAGAGGTCAATGGTGCTGGTGGGGGCGGCTACGTAGAAGGGGATGCTATTTTCTTTAGCCAGCACTGCCAGGGTGTAGGTGCCGATTTTGTTGGCCACATCGCCATTGGCGGCAATTCTGTCGGCGCCAACGATGACGCAGTCTATTTTACCCTGATTCATAAAATAGCCAGCCGTGGAATCGGTAATCAATGTGACAGGAATATGCTCTTGCTTTAATTCCCAGGTGGTAAGCCTGGCTCCCTGGAGCAGGGGGCGGGTCTCCGTGGCGATGACGCTTATTTTCTTTCCTTGCTCCCTGGCGGCTTTGATTACGCCCAGGGCAGTGCCATAGCCGGCAGTGGCCAAGGGGCCGGCGTTACAGTGAGTAAGGATGGTGAAGCCATCCTGGATGAGCTCGGCTCCCAGTTGACTGAGCCGCCTGGTGGCTTCTACTTCTTCGTGGTGAATTCGCTTTGCTTCATCAACAAGCGACTGTTTTATTTCAGGGACGTTATGGCCCATAGCGGCTTTCTTCATCCTGTTTATGGCCTGGAATAGATTGACTGCGGTGGGCCTGGAGTCAGCAAAAGTCTGCATAACTTGAGTCAATTGACTGAGGAATTCATCCTTATTCGCTGTCTCTATACCTTGCGCCCCTAGAGCTATGCCGTAGGCGGCGGCAATGCCGATAGCTGGCGCTCCCCGAATTCGCAGCTCCTTGATGGCGAGGACCACATCACGGTAATCCACTAGCTCAGCAAAGCATTGCTCCAGGGGAAGCTTGCTCTGGTCCAGTATTCTGAGCTTGTTATCACGCCACTCTAGTGCTTTTAATTCCATTGGCTATTCCGAACTTTAACAGTATAATAGAAATCATGGAAACAGAGGAAGCGATTGACCAGATAGATTCTTGTTTTGACTGTCGTGTCTGCCTCGATGTTTGTCAGACCTACGAGGTGACCCAGAATGAGGCGTTTGGCCCTATAGGAAGGCTTAGTGCGGCTAAAGACGTGTTCCAGGGCAATGAGCTTAGCTCAGAGGCCGTGGAGAGCATTTATAACTGTATGAAATGCGCCCGCTGCCACGTTGTTTGTCCTGTAGGGATAGACATTGTTAGTGTGGTGCGGAAGGCGCAAGTTGATTTGATGAGCCGAGGGATAGGTCCACTAGATAATATAAATCGCGTGATGGCAGGGATACAGAAGTTGGATAATGCATATAATGGTGATCCAGCGAAGAGGTGGGATTGGCTGCCTGAGGAATTTCCTGAGAGAGAGTCAGACACTCTACTTTATATAGGTTGTTCAGCCGCTTTCGCATATCCACAAGCTGCCAGAGCATCATATCTGTTGCTCAAAAAATTGGGGGTTGACTTCATGCTGCTAAGGGATGAAAGCTGCTGTGGATATTTCTACTATTACATGGGAAGGGAAGACCTAGCACGGGAGAAATTCGAGCAAAATGTGGAAAAGTTCAGGCGCCTGGGCATAAAAAGGATAATTACTATCTGTGCTGGTTGTTACCACAATTTTAAACATTGGTACCCCAGTTTGTTAGGGCCTGTGGGTTTCGAAGTTATTCACGTATCTCAGTTATTGCCCGATTTGCTAAAGCAGAGAGGCCAAGATTTAAGGAAGGACGGACGCGAAATGACCTATCACGACTCTTGCGGCATAGGCAGATTAGGGAACGGAATTTATGAGGAGCCAAGGGAGGCATTGCGACTTTGTGGAGTCAATCTAGTTGAAGTGGAACAAAATAGGCAGCTTAGCTCCTGTTGCGGAGCATTGATTATTAGTAATTTTAGAGACCTCGCGGCAAAGGTGGCTGGCGATTTCCTGGATAAAGTTGTGACAACTGATGTAGTAACATCTTGTTCCTTCTGCCTCTTCGGTTTGAATTATGGCAATAAGAAGATGGGGAAGAATAAGAGGATAAGATTTTTAACTGAGGTGATTTTAGATTCTCTGGAGCATTCTCATCCAGAGTAAGTTGTAATCCTGTCTTTGATATGAATGTTCTCGGCACCAAATTGACTGAGCTATTATCTCATTGTATAGTGCTGTTAGCAGGATGAACGTTGGTGTGTGTCGAATAGAGCTTCGCCTTCCTGAGAACCAGTCCCTCAAAGGCAAGCGACGGGTAATTAAATCCATTATCGCACGGCTACAGAATAAGTATAACGTCTCTGTGGCTGAGGTTGATAACCAGGATTTATGGCAGTTAGCTACTTTGGGTGTAACCTGTGTTAGCAATCACAGAAGGCATGCCGATGAAATCCTGGCCAGTGTGGTGAGGTTCGTGGCTGAGAATTACCCTGATGTGGAATTACTGGGTTCGGAAGTAGAAGTATTCCCTGCTTTTTGAGGCTTGATGGATGCTGCCGCTTTTCTTCGTCATCTTAGCACCCTGGCTTCTTATAAAGGGCAATTCGTTCACGTTCAACATATCCCGTCTCAAAGTGCTATCTTCGGCAATCTAGACAGGCCACTTAAGCCTGCTCTTCAAGAGCGCCTTGAATCCCTGGGTATAGCGGCCCTTTACAGCCACCAGGCAAAGGCGGTAGATGCTATTCTTGCTGGCAGGAATGTGATAGTAGCCACACCCAGCGCTAGTGGCAAGACCATGTGCTACCATCTAGCCACGCTTGATGCGGTTCTGGATGATAAGAATAGCTGTGCTATTTATCTTTTCCCCACTAAAGCTTTAGCCCAGGACCAGTTGGGCAGCTTGAAACAACTTGCGTGTCCTGAATTTCTTTCCCCGGAAGCTGTAGCTACTTTTGATGGCGATACGCCGCAGGTTGAGAGGGCTAAGATAAGAAAGCAAGCTAAGGTAGTGCTTACCAACCCAGACATGCTCCACCTCGGTATTTTGCCTAATCATCAGTCCTGGTCCAGGTTATTTCGTCATCTGAAGTACATAGTTATTGACGAGGCTCATGTTTATCGGGGTGTTTTCGGCTCTCATGTAGCTAACGTCTTGCGGAGACTGCGCAGGCTTTGTGCTTATTATGGTTCCAAGCCCCAGTTTATTTGTTGCTCAGCGACTATCGCCAATCCCAGAGAGCATGCCCAGAGCTTAATTGGCTTGCCTTTTGATGTCGTTGTTGAAGACGGCTCGCCGCACGGGGAGAAATACTTTGCCTTTTGGGACCCGCCAATCATTGATGAGGCCAGGAGTGGTCGTCGCAGTCCTAACAGTGAGGCTGCTTTTCTTCTTACTGAGCTTGTTCAGAAAGATATTCGCAGCCTGGTGTTTGCTCGCACTCGCAAGCTAACCGAGCTCATTTATGTTTATGCGCGTGAGCAGCTATCTCCTTCCCTGGGTCAGAAGATTAGTCCTTATCGAGCGGGATATCTTGCTGAGGAGAGGCGACGAATTGAGCGGCAATTCTTTGAAGGTCATCTTCTGGGGCTGGTAGCTACAACTGCTCTGGAATTGGGAATAGATATTGGTGACTTAGAGGCTACAGTGCTTACGGGCTATCCGGGAAGTATTGCCAGTGCCTGGCAGCAGGCAGGGCGCAGCGGGCGAAGTACAGATACCTCTCTGAGCTTTCTTATTGCTCAGGATAACCCGCTTGACCAGTATTTGATGCGTAATCCGGATTTCTTTTTTGGCAGGAACTTTGATAACGCTTTAATCAATCCTGATAACCCTTATATTCTTATGCCCCATATTGTGTGTGCTGCCTGGGAAAAGCCTCTGGATGACAAGGATAAAGAATTCTTTGGTTCAATCATTCTCCCTCGAAGGGAGAGGATTAACCAGGGTGACCCTCGTCCACTCCACCCTTTATCTGGCGAGGGGCGTGAGGGGGAGCCTTCTCTGTTAGCTGAGTTAGAGCAGGAAGGCAAGTTAAGAAAACGTCGTGAGAGATGGTATCCCTCTCCTTCTATTGCTTACCCCGCTGAGGATGTAAATATAAGGGCAACATCAGGGCAAAATTACGCTGTTATTGATATTTCCCAGGGTTGTTTATTGGAGACTGTGGAAGCCAGCGTTGCCTTCTTTCAAATACATCCCGGCGCTATCTATCTCCATCAGGGTGAGTCCTATGTTGTGACTGAGCTCGATTTAGTCAGGCGTATTGCTTTAGCAGAGCCAACCTATAGTGATTACTACACTCAAGCCAGGGACATCACTGATATCAGGGTGGCCACCCTCACCTACCCTCTATGTAATGAATTCTCTTCTTCCTTACAAGAGAGGAGAAAAGTGAGGGTGAAAAATTGCCATGGAGTAAAGGTCTATTTTGGCGATGTTGATGTTACCACCACAGTGGTCGGCTTTAAAAAGAAGAGGCAGTTCACTGAGGAAGTCATTGGGGAGGAGCCCCTCGATTTACCGCCCCAGAGATTCTTTACCAAGGCGTTATGGTTTGACTTGCCTCAGAAAGCGATTGATAGGATAGCTGACGCCGGGCTTGATTTTCACGGCGGCTTACATGCTTGTGAGCATGCCGCCATCGGCATACTTCCCCTGTTTGCCCTTTGTGATAGGAATGACATCGGCGGCGTTTCCACTCCCTTTCACCCTGACACCGGCAAAGCACAAATCTTTATCTATGATGCCTATCCTGGAGGCATTGGCATTGCCGAGAAAGGATTTGAGATAATAGAAAAGCTATGGGAAGCCACCCTGAAGCTGGTTGAGGAATGCCCCTGCCAGGATGGCTGCCCTAGCTGCATCCAATCGCCCAAGTGTGGCAACAATAACCAGCCTCTGGATAAAGAAGCCGCTATAATATTGCTTCAGGGGTTGGTGGGTGACGGCATAAGCTAGGATATCGCATTGAACGCCTAGCCTTCCAGAGGGATTGTTCAATAATGATCCTCTGCTATTAGGAGCAAATCGAAGAATCCTTTACCTGGCCTCTCCCTTGACGGGAGAGGAATAAGGTGAGGGTGACTAAATAAGCAATCTCTTCTAGAGGCACTTGACAGGTTATGACGGGATGCCCCAAAATATGATATAGGGATTTTCTGTATGAAAATTGGAGGCTAAGTATGAACAATATTGTGAAGGTAGGGAAGAGGTATCAAATAGTCATCCCGAAGAAAATCAGGGAGCAGTTTGGGGTCAACATCGAAGATGAGCTTATTGTGGGCATTCGGGATGGTTGGATAGTCATGCAACTCAGGCCACGAAGATATAGCGAATACATGCAGGGGTTGGGGAAGGAGGTCTGGAGGGGGATTGAGGCCACCGAATATGTGAGAAAAGAAAGAGAAGCATGGGAGAAATAGAGAAGAGGTGCCGAGAGCTTCTGGGGCGCTATTCTATTTTGGGCCTGGATACGATGGCATTTATTTACCATTTTGAGGAGAATAAAAAGTATCTTCCCTTTACTAGAGCTCTTTTCAATCTGATTGAAGATGGAAGGATAGAAGGCAAGACCTCGGTTATCACACGACTTGAAATTCTAGTAAAACCTGGGGAAGAAGGGAATGAACTCCTAGCGGACGAGTACAAGCTTGTACTGGAAAATTTCCCACATCTTGAAGTTATTCCAGTTGATGCCGGGGTAGCAGATTTAGCCTCAGCCATGAGAGCCAAATATAAACTCAGGGTTCCGGATGCTATACAGCTTGCTACCTCGATTCTGAAAGGCGCCCAGGCATTTGTGACCAATGACGAGTCTCTGAAGAAGGTCAAGGAAATCGAGGTCGTTGTTATGAGAGAGGTCTTATAGCGTGTCTGTTCCAAGAACGGTAATACTGAGAGAGGAGATGGGGGAAGCACTTAATGTTTCTCAACTATCCATTCCTTTTAAAAAGCAGCATCACCACCTTGTCACGAATAATCGAACGACCTTATAATAGTTGAGGAGGTGGAGTCCTCCGCTCGGGTGAACTGCAGAGATTACCAGACTCGGATAGTGAGCAAAAATGGCAGATTCGAGGGAATGCTTTCCAAGGCGATACAAGTACTATGAGATTCTTGAGATAAGCAAAAACGCTACGCAAGAAGAAATAAGGAAGGGGTTTAGGCATCTTGCCCAGAAGTATCATCCAGATGTCAACCTTGGCAACAGCGAAGCTGAGGCTAAATTCAAAAAGGTAAATGAGGCCTACCAAGTTCTCTCAAACCTGACAGAGCGAGCTGCTTACGATAGTAGTCCTGCCGAGTGCCCAGTTTGCTGGACTCATGAGGTAATACAGATAGGTGGCAACAATTGGAGATGCAGACACTGTGGTTGTCAATTCGATGTTTTTGGCTCCCCCTTAAGCGAGACCATTGAGAGAGCAGCAATCCCCGAGCGACATAGTGTAAGACTCACGGCGTTCCAATCAATGCAGTGCTCTTGGTGCAGAAGATTTTTCACTCAGCCATTTTTGTGTCCTTATAGACAATTACATTCTAGCTGTTTCTTCTTTAAGAAACTATCCGAGGAGGAAAGAGATAAGTTTCTAAACGATGAAAGATGGTGGTGGAGGATTGTAGATCTAGTCAGGCAGGCAGAAAATAACGGCGTCATCAAGAAGTGTACAAAGTGTGGTGCACTAAATCCTAATCCTGAGAAACTTACTTGCTGGAATTGCAGTTACAATATCTATGATCGGTGTCCCAGGTGCGGGTTGCCTACTCTTTACTTTGATCTGGATGATAATTATTGGAAATGCTCTAATGCCAAGTGCTATCGAAAGAAGTTTACTTTTGGCACAAAAAGAGTGGAAACAATAGACAGAACGCCTATAACTGTGGGTATTGAGTCCCCCAGAGGAGTAATGAAACCCCTAATTGCAAGTAACACCGTCATACCTGTTTCCAAGAGCGTGACAATCACAACAGTCAAAGATTACCAATCAAGTTTGGAAATCCATGTACTCCAAGGGGAGCACCCCAAGGCGGCAGATAACCGAACTTTAGGACGATTTATGATTGACGGTATCTTACCAGCGCCACGAGGGGTGCCTCAGATTGAGGTAACCTTGGACATAGATATCAATGGCATTTTAAATATCAGTGCTCGTGATCAGCACACAGGCAAGGAACTGGGAGTTACTATAACTGCCGCCTCACCTGGGCTTAGCAAGGAAGAGATAGAGAAGATAAAGCGTGATATATGTCCAAATTGCGGACAAAGTCTGCGCTTTGATTCTGCCATGCTGTTCTGGAGGTGCACTAACCCTAAATGCAAGCAGATATATACATATGAGGAACTCCGCAAAGCCCGAGCAGGAGGTTCTACCTCCTACCGCTCTGGTTTCCAATCCAGAGAGACTTATACATCCAAATATCATAATGAGAGTCGGACTCCTTACACGCCCCCGAGAAGAAAATCACGCAAGATTCCAAAGATAATCGGAATCACTCTTGCTTCTATACTTGCAATTGTAGTAGTAATCATTGCTGCCCCTTTTAGCCCCTCTGTGTCCATAAGTCCACTGAATCTCCGTTTCACAGTTGAGGACGGGCTAAATCCCCCCGCACAGATACTAGAGATAGGGAGTAGCAGAGAAGCAGTGACTTGGTCAGTAACAGACGATGCTCAGTGGCTCAACTTTGACCCAGCTAATGGTAGCACAGACGAGGAAACATCAATAACTTTGTCAGCAGATATTTCGGGGATGCATCCAAGCGAATATGCTGCCACTGTTACTATTTCTGCTCCTGATGCAAAAAATGCACCTCTTGAGGTGCCGGTAAATCTCATAATTACTGAGACACAAGAAACTCTTGCCATTAAAGAAGCACTTGGTGGAAACACCGACAATGTAGAAATATACTACGGCACACAACCTCCCTATTCTAAAGAATTGGCTTATTCTAATATTAATCTTGTCAACTATGAGTCGGCGACTGATCCTACCTGGCAAGAGCTACTGGAATTCATAAGATCCGATACCACAGATGAGGATCTTTATTTAGAGGGTATTCATATGTGTGGGAGTTTTGCTGAGACACTACACAATAATGCAGAGGAGAGTGGAATAAGGGCTGCTTGGGTTGCCATAGATTTGGGAGGAGGGAAAATACATGCTCTCAATGCTTTTAACACAGTGGATAAGGGGATTGTCTTTGTAGACTGCACAGGGGGAGGATTCGAGGTCATCCCGTCTTTTAGTGACGCTTACAGTTCCAACACTGATTATGACACAATAGCTTATGTTCAAATGGCGAAGGAATATGGAGTAATAAGTTTAAATAAGGCTGAATCACCTTCATATAGCTTTTACGACACCTACATGCAGGACTGGAAAGCCTATGAGAGAGACGTTAATGAATATAATCAAGCGGTTGATGAATATAATCAGAACCCGACTAGCTACAGTGAATATGAGAGACTCAAAAGGATATACAATAGATTGGAATCCCAGAGAGAAGCTCTCGGAGACTATCCCTGGGAACCATTAGGAGTTGTTAGCCATGTTGAGATATATTGGTAAGGTGGCTTTGTTGCTTTAATACCTGCCCCCAAAATTATACGCTAGTTTCGGCTCCCATTAGCCCTTAAAGACAGCAGAAACCGTTAAACTGAGAAAAATTCCTTAAGGCTAAATGCAACAATGTTGCGTTTAGCCTTGCATTGCTGTATAATACTGTTCATGGTTCAAGATTCAATTCGGATTTTGCAGGCTCAGGGGTATAAGGTAACCAGGCCTCGAAGGCAAGTGCTCGAAATCCTGGAGCAGACGCAAAAACCGATCTCACCTTATGAATTACAAAGGCTTTTGAAGCAGAAAGGCAAATACTTAAATCACGTTACTATCTACCGCATACTTGAGCTGTTTTGCAGCCTCAATCTAGCCCACAAAGTGCTATCCAGTGGTGGATTCGTGAAATGTAGCTTGGGCGATAAGAAGGGATGTCATCGCTTTGTGGTCTGCCGTCAGTGTGGAGCAATTCAGGAGTTTGCTGATAAAGAACTATGCCAGGATGAAGATAAGCTTGCCCGGAGTCTTGGCTTTCACACTGAATATCATCTTTCCGAGGCTTATGGGCTTTGCTCCAATTGCTATGGGAAATAGTTTGGGAAGAGGAAAAGCCTTCTAGTCCAATTTAGCAAAGCAGGGGAATGGTTAAGCGAATAGCAAGAGAACTTGGCAGCCATGCTCCTTTTACCGCCGCTGGAGCTCTTACCGGGATTATTATTATGGTTATAATAGTTTGGGGTAATGTTCCCAGCACGATTTCGCAAACTGCTTTTTACACCTTGCATCCAATCCATGTGGTTTTGAGCGCGCTTGTGACCACGGCGATGTATGCTAGATATAAAAGGTGCAAATTATGGTCAGCGCTTTTGATTGGCTGGACGGGGTCAATTGGTATAGCTACGCTGAGCGATGCCATAATTCCTTATTTGGGAGGAGCTTTACTTCATGTTCCAATGGAATTTCATATACCTTTTATAGAGAAATGGTGGGTTAATATCGCTGCGTTAGCTGGCGTCGGTCTTTGTTATTGGAAACCTGTAACCAAGATGCCGCATTTTGGGCATGTGCTGTTAAGCACCTGGGCATCGTTATTCTACTTCACTTCATTTGGGATAGCGAATTGGATACCTTTACTGCCTTTCGTCCTCCTGTTTTTATTCCTTGCTGTTTGGATTCCTTGTTGCACCAGCGATATAGTGTATCCTCTCTTGTTTGTAAGGAAAGAACAAGGACTGTCTGTGCAAGGTGTAGCTCAATCAGCACCACACTCCTGAGCTAAAAATCTATTATAAAAGGCAGTTATAGTTGTGCTACTATACCCTGACAACTTAATACTCAGGGGCTAACATGTTTGATTGGTTGAAGAAAACCGAGTCAGGGGTAAAAAGAAGCAGGGAAGCCTGGTTTAGCAAAGTAGCTCACCTTTTTGATCGGGGTTCAGTGGGGGATGAGATATGGGGGGAGTTGGAGGAGTTACTTATCCTGGCTGATGTGGGGGTAGAAACCACGGACAAACTTGTGGGCAGAGTCGAGCAAAGGGTGAAGGCAGAAAAGCTGGCAGAGGCCCTACAGATAAGGTCAGTTTTGAAGGAGGAGATGATAAACCTGCTAAGGCTCTCCAATTCTCCTTATCATTCTGAAGGGGAGAAGCGACTGAACCTCGCTCAGGATAAACTCCGCGAAGAATCTCCAGAGATTATCCTTGTAGTTGGCGTCAATGGCTCAGGCAAGACGACCAGCATTGCTAAGTTAGCCTATAGCTTTACTTCGCGGGGGAAGAAGGTTATTTTGGCAGCGGCCGATACCTTCAGGGCGGCGGCTATTGACCAGCTTAGGTACTGGGGAAGGGAAGCTGGTGCTGAGGTTATTGCTCATAAATCAGGTGGCGACCCGGGAGCGGTTGCTTTCGATGCTATTCAGGCGGCACGTAGCCGCCAGGCTCAAGCTGTTATTATTGATACTGCTGGTCGTCTTCATACCAAGTCTAATCTTATGGAGGAGCTTAAGAAGGTAAAGAGGGTAGCGGCCAAGCACGATGCCTCAGCCCCGCATGAAGTTTTATTGGTAATGGATGCTACCACAGGGCAAAATGGGCTGACCCAAGCAAAGTATTTCACTCAAGCTATAGGCATAACTGGCATTTTCCTGGCGAAGCTAGATGGTACAGCTAAAGGTGGAATAGTGTTTGCTATCTGTGATGAATTGAATATACCTATTGAGTATATTGGCACTGGTGAGAAGCTGCAGGATATAGTTCCCTTTGATGCTGAAACCTTTGTTAACGCTATTTTCTCTTAGCTTGACTTTCTGTGCTGTTGTGAGGCACGGAGTGCCTGAGCAATCTCAAAACCAAGGTGGTATTGCTTTGTTTTGCTGGCAACGGCTACAATGTGTGGAATTAGCTAGTTTGGGGGCTAGATGAAGATGTCCGCTGAAGAAATGAAATTGCCTTTAGCCGATGGGACCGTATACAGCCGTAGGAAGGGAGTCCAACCCTTTTCCGTGCCCCCGTTACAGGATTATGTCCCTATAGTGGGTGAGGAGAGGATAGAAAAGCTACAGGAGCTTGCGGCAAAGCTCAGGGGGATAAAGATTATGGAAGTCAATTCCACCGCGGTGGGTGGTGGTGTGGCTGAGATGCTTTATTCTCAGGTTCCATTCCTAAACCAGCTAGGAATAGAAGATGAATGGAAAGTGGTGCATGGCACAGAGGCATTTTATCGAGTGACAAAAACCATTCATAACCTTTTGCAAGGGAAAAAGGGTATTCTTACTCCTGATATGGTGAAGATTTATTATCATACTCTCGAGAAGACCGCCGACCTCTATTTTGAGGATCACAATAGATATAAGCCAGATATAGAGATTATACACGATCCACAGCCACTTGGTTTAGCTCAGTACTTGAAGAGAGAGAATGAAAAATGGCTGTGGAGATCCCATATTGATGTGGAGGGCAGCACCTTCGAAGCTAATCCTGCCTTGTGGGAATTTATCACATTCTGGGCCACTTTTTATGATGCTGTCATATTCTCAGGTGCCCATTACGTGATAGAGTGCTGGCCTTTGCAGAAGTATATAATCCCACCTTTTATCGACCCCCTTTCTAATAAGAACAAGGAGTTAAGTCCCGGCGAAATCAATAAGGTGCTGGAGAAGTATGGAATAGATCCAAGCATACCCGTGCTAGTTCAGATAGGCAGATTTGACCCTTGGAAGGGGATTGATACCAGCATCAATGCTTACAGGATTGCACGAAAGGAGGAGAAGTGCCAGCTAATAGTAGCTGGTAATATGGCTGCGGATGACCCCGAAGGGGGGAGAATATTTAACCAGGTGTGTGAAGAGACAAAAGATGACCCCGGCATTCACATTCTCAGGCTGCCAGATGATGTGGCAGTGAATGCTCTGGAGGTGAATGCTCTGCAAAGAGCTGCCAGAATCATTTTGCAGCCTTCTACTAAGGAAGGTTTTGGCCTGGTTGTTACTGAGGCCATGTGGAAGGGGAAGCCAGTGATAACCAGGGAGGTGGGTTCGATTCCCATTCAAATTAGGGGTGGTGAGACCGGCTTCTTCATCACTTCAGCCAAGAAGGCAGCCAGAAGAATAATCCGCTTATTGGGAGATCCGGAGGAGGCGGAATTGGTGGGAAGGAAAGCCCGTGAGTATGTAGGGGAGCATTTTCTCATGCCCGATAGAGTGGCGGACTATCTCAGAGTTATCAACTATCTCATCAATGGCGAGGTGGATGAGGATTCTATAACCAGCTATCACCCCTGGTTCAAGCTCAGTAAGAGAACAGCCCGATAGATGATCACTATCAGCATAGACCCTGTTGCCTTTTCCCTCGGTTCCTTTGCCGTGAGATGGTATGGGATACTGGTAGCAGTAGCGGTCATAACTTTGCTGCTTATGATGTTTCGAGAGGTGAAAAGGCTGGGCATTTCTCAAGATATTGTCTATAGCCTTGCTCTATGGGGTATCATCGGTGGGGTTATCGGAGCCAGACTGTTTCATATAATCGACTACTGGAGCTATTACACAGCGCACCCAGGAGAGATTATTGGTTTCGCTGGTTTGTCTCTTTACGGGGCTATTATCGGTGCGGTGTTGGCAGTAGGGGTCTACTCCTGGGTGAGGAAGGTTTCTCCACAAGGTCTGGCTAATATAGGTGATGCTGCTGCCGTGGGAGCACCTCTGGCTCAAGCCATAGGCAGACTTGGCTGCACTATAAATGGTTGCTGTTATGGCACCATCACTTCAGTGCCTTGGGCGGTGGTTTATACTCATTCTAACAGCTACGCTCCCCTGGGGGTCCCAATGCATCCCACCCAGATATATTTTCTGTTGTGGAACCTGGTCGTCTTTGCCGTAGTATGGCAACTTCGCGGGCGACTTAAACCCGAAGGCTCCCTTTTCTTGCTTTATCTTTGCCTTTATGCTGTCGGTGATTTCGGGCTAAGGTTTTTCCGTGTCAACGACCCATTCCTTTTTGGTTTGCATGAGGGACAGGTTATTAGCCTGGCAATTTTGCTGACGGCTTTACCCCTGCTTGTCATTAAAATGCGTAGATTTCAGCACTCGTGTCACTCTGAGCCGCAGGCGAAGAATCTATAAGAACTCCGCTTGTCCCTTCACTTCCTTTCCATCGTCAGGACTCAGGGCTTCGGCTCAGGATGTATCTAAAGGGAAAAGAGAATTGTTGTAATTTGTGGAGGCGCCCATGAGTTTTCAACCCCTGAATTTGCTAATCGGGTTGACTAGATGGGGCAAAATCACGAAGATTGAGACACAGTACTTCTTCTCCATTCCACCACCATTTTCTCAGGGTATACACGATATTTATATAAGGGGGGATTTCCTCTTTAGTTTTTTGCGGATTAAACCACACAGCTCCCCAGGTGGTATTCCCTTGCCTGAGTTTTAGTTGTAGGTGTTCGCCCTGGTTGCCAAGATTGCGGCATTCAACTACCTTGACGTGGCGGCTGAGGAAGGTAGGATATGGATTGCCTTGACCAAATGGTTCCAGTTGCTGAATTAGATTAAAGGTTTCGCCAGCGAAAACGGATAAAGGGACTTCAGCATCAATGACTAATTTAGGATGAATATCAAGGTGAGCTAACTGGTCTATTGCCAGTTTGGTGAGCCTTTCCTCTAGCTGGGCCAAATTTTGGCGTGCCACCATGAAGCCGGTGGCTAAAGGATGACCACCGAAGCTAATGAGCAGGTCCTGGCATTTCTCTAAGGCGGTCACCATATTGAATTCCGGTATACTGCGGCTGCTGCCCCGGCCTACTTCAGCACCCAGGCTGATGATGACAGCCGGTTTACGAAATTCATCTACGAGCTTGCCAGCAACAAGGCCAATGACGCCAATGAAGTAGCTTTCACCGTCTGCTATAAGGATTGGGAGATGAAGCTTAGTGGCTAATTTCTCCTTTACTTTGCCTAATGTCTCTTTTGCTAACTCTTGACGTTCAGTGTTCTTTCCTTCTAGTTCTGCTGCTAGTAGGTGAGCTTCCTCAGGAGAGTCAGTGGTGAGCAATTGATAACTGGTAGTGGCATCATCAATTCTACCGGCAGCGTTGATACGGGGCCCTAAAGCCCAGGAAACGTGCCCGGCGTCTAACTTGCCTAGCTCCAGCCCCGCTAGCTTGACTACTTCCTGGATTCCAATGCGCTGAGTGTTATTAAGCACTCTTAATCCCTGTTTCACAAAATAGCGATTTTCACCAACGATAGGGACCATATCAGTAATCGTGCCTAAAGCCACAAGGTCTAACAATCCAGTAAGTTGTTTCTCCCTGTTATCTTGATGAAGCAACGCTTGTAGGAACTTAAAAGCGATGCCTGCGCCAGATAAGTCAGAGCAGGGATACTGCGAGTCTCTCCGTTTCGGGTTAACCACGGCTATTGCCTGAGGCAAAGTTGCTAGTGGCATATGGTGGTCGGTGATAACTATATCTATGCCCGTTTCTTGAGCTTGTTTTGCTTCGGCAAGGTCAGTTGTTCCGCAATCGACGGTGATAATCAGTCCCACTCCCTGGCTGTGGAGTTCTTCTATGGCTGGGGATTTTATTCCGTGGCCCTCACGGACACGGTGAGGTATGTAGGGGACGACTTTAGCACCAAGCCATGACAGTCCTTCGGCGAGAATTACTGTGGCTGTAACGCCATCGCTGTCAAAGTCACCATACACGGCAATCTTTTCCCCTGAAAGTAAGGCTTTGTAGACTCTGCTCATAGCTTGTGATATGTCGGGGAGAAGGAAAGGGTTGCCCTCAAGTCTAGAGTCAGCAGCTAGAAAGAGCTCCGTTTCGTCCAGCTTAACGCCACGATTGTAGAGGAGTTGTGCCATTAAAGGGGCAAGGTTAGAAGCATTTAAGTATTCATGCGGTGCTGGAGGCAGGACTTCCCATTGATATTGCTGATTCAAATTCATAGTCAGGCGTAATGGCTTTAATTAGAACTGCTAACTATATCACAGTAGGTGCTGTGACAAAAATATCTTTAGCGTGTGTCTTCTCTCACCACTGTGTAAAAAGAAGTGCTATTTGACCGCTCACGAAGCCAGAAATATAATCCACATTGATGAACAAAAGGGAAACAGTAAGGGTAGCTTTCTATACCCTGGGATGTAAGCTTAATCAAGCAGAGACGGAATCTCTGGCTGGCCAGTTCAGCGAGGCTGGATATCGGCTTGCTTCTCCTAATGATGTGGCAGATATTTATATTGCCAACACCTGCACGGTGACCCATATCGCCGACCGCAAGTCACGCCACTGGCTCAGGCTGGCAAAGCGAAGAAATCCGCAGGCCTTTGTTATTGCCACTGGATGTTATGTTCAAAGGGCTTCGCAAGAGCTAGCTCAGATTGCTGACCTTGTCCTTGATAATGACGAGAAGGCACATCTGCTTGATATTGTGGAGGGCTTATTATGGTCAACATCCTCTTCTGTGATTGCGAGCCCTTCTCTGCATAATTGCGAGTCCTTCCCTTTGTGTCATTCTGAGGGAGCAAAGCGACTGAAGAATCTGGTACAGGGTAGACTCCCTGAGGCGATCCCACGCTTTCATAACGTCAGAGTTCGCAGCTTAATAAAGATTCAGGATGGCTGTCACAGTCCCTGCACTTATTGTATTGTGCCCAGGGTTAGGCCTCGTGAGTATTCCTTGCCTGCCTCCCAAATAATTGAGGAAATCGGGCATAAGGTGGCCATGGGGTACAGGGAAGTTGTCCTCACGGGGACGAAAGTTGGTTGCTATAAAGACACCGTCCTGAGCGCTAGCGAAGGGTCTGGAGCTGGTCTTGGGGATCTGGTAGAACGTATTCTTTGCCAAACAAATATTGAGAGGTTGCGTCTTTCCTCTCTCCAACCCCAGGAAATATCCCCTGAATTTCTTACTTTGTGGCAGGACAAAAGGCTATGTCGTCATTTCCACTTAGCCCTTCAAAGTGGAAGCGAAGGTGTGCTTCAAAGGATGAGGCGGCGCTACTTGATAGATGACTACCAAAGAGCGGTGAATTTGATCAGGGAGACGGTGCCCCAGGTGGCTATTACCACGGATGTTATGGTTGGCTTTCCTGGGGAGAGTGATGAGGAATACGAGCAAAGCTATCTCTTTTGCCAGCAGGCTGGCTTTGCCAATATCCACGTTTTTCCCTTCTCACCTCGACCTGGTACAGCAGCAGCCAGGATGCCCAACCAGGTAAGGGATGAGGTCAAGAAAGAACGTGCTCAAATGATGCTGGAATTAGCCAGGAACTGCAGGCATAATTTTTGTGAGCAGTTCTTAGGGCAAAGCATGCCTGTCTTGTGGGAGAAGGAAACAAATCTTGGTAGTGGCGTATACTCTGGGCTCACCGATAACTATATCAGGGTGTTTACGCCAAGCGATAGGCCTCTAAGCAATACAATAGCACCGGTTAAGTTAGTGGGACTTCACGAACAAGGAATGTGGGGGGAATTAGTCGGTGAAAGTTCAAGTTAAAGTAAAGCCTAATTCCAAGGCCGGAGAGGTTAGTCAAGGGATTCTTTACCCATGTGGGGAGCACATTGTGTAAAAAGCTCTGCGTTGACACAACATCTGAAAAAGTATATAAGCTAGGCAGGTTTGGCATACGCAGAGGGAAGAGTTTTTCGAATTAAGGAAATGAGGACGAAAGCGAAGGGACAAGATGAAAAGTTATCATTATACTGTTATCTTTGAGCCTCTTAGGGAAGGGGGCTACAATGTTATTTTCCCAGCAATCCCTGAGATCTGTACTTTTGGGGAAACAATTGAGGAAGCAAAGGGAATGGCTGAGGACGCTCTAAAGTGTTATCTTGAGAGTGTCCTCAAAGAAAAAGGAGCGATTCCTGAGGATAGGGAGCCAGCCATTGAGCGAATAGCAGTAACAGTATAGGTATGGCAAAACTTCCTATCGTAAGAGCTGAGGAGGTCCTCAAAGCTCTTCTCAAAGTCGGTTTCTATATCCACCACCAAACTGGAAGTCACGTTCGGCTATTTCATGAGACAAAGCTTGATTTGAACATAACAATTCCTATCCATTCTAAGGACATTCCAAGGGGAACATTGAAAAGGATTTTAAAACAGGCTGGCCTCTCGACAGAAGAGTTCCTAAGGTTACTCAAAGATTAGATGCAGAACCCGGCATTTACCTAGAGTCAGAAGCTCTTAACCAACAAAGTAGTGCTGGTTAAATTGGTGGGACTTCATGAACAGGGGATGTGAGGAGAATTAGTCAGTGAAAGTTCAAGTTAAAGTAAAGCCTAACTCGAAAACTGAGGAACTTAGCCAGGACGGCGATAGCTTTGTAGTCAAAGTCAAAGAGCCACCAAAGGAGGGCCGGGCCAACCAGGCAGTCATTAAACTGCTGGCGGCGCATTTCGGTGTTCCTCAAAGCCAGATCAGGATTATAAGCGGCTTCAAAAGCAGGAATAAGGTTGTTGAGGTTAGGGAATAAGGGGGGCTTAAAGTTGGTCTTCAGCGTGGCATTCCAAGCATTCTTGAGGTTTGTGGAAATTCTCCACTAGAAGCCCAGATTTCCTGAGCAATCGGATAAGGGTACAGAGGGGAAGGCCAATCACATTTAAATAACAGCCCTTATAGGAAACTACGGGGTTAAAATCGGCATCCTGAATAGCGTAGGCTCCTGCCTTATCCATAGCTCTACCTGATGAAACATATGCTCTTACCTCTTCCTCAGAGTATTGGCGCATGATGAGTCGTGTGGTGCAGTGAGAAGAGGACATGCTCTCAGGAGTGGCGACAGCGACTCCGGTGATTACAAGATGAGGTTTGCCTTGAAGCAAAAGCAGCATTTCATAAGCTTCTTGTTGGTCTGCAGGCTTGCCTAAAATCTTATCCTCAAATACTACTATAGTGTCTGCGGCTACAATAATGCCTTTTCCTGTGATGGCGCTAGCTTTGCGGATGGCAAGCTCCTGGACAAAGAGCTCGGGTTCATTTGTCCTGACTACTTCCTCAACTTGAGGTTCGACAACTGTGAAGGGAATACCAAGTAGTTTCAGGAGTTCTTTCCTCCGGGGCGATGAAGAAGCTAAGATAAGTTTATTTGGGTTCAAGGCTGGCTCCACATTTATTTCCTCGTATTCGGCGTGCTTCGTCATCGCCTGGAGAGTTTTGAGATGAATTCACATGTTTCTAGTTCAAGATATAAAGGGAATTAAATATATGCTTTTCCAATATCGAGGCCTTCTTCTACAATGCTTCCTGGTCGTAAGCAGGCTTGAGGCCCGATTTTGCATCCTTTCCCGACTTTTGACCCCTTTGCCAGCTTTGAGTGAGATCTGATTGTGACATGGTCTCCTATTTCAGCCTCCTCGATTTTCGAAAATGATTCTATGGCTACAAAATTTCCTATCTTGCTTCCAATGATTACATTTGAAGACCAAATTAGACACTTTTCTCCTATAACGGTATCGAGGAAGATGAAGACGTTGGGGAGGATAAGGGTGCCTTTGCCTATTTTAACTGTGCTCTGGATATATGTATGCTCTATATCCGCAATAATAACCCCATTTTGTTCCAATTTCCTCAGGATGCTTAATCTTTTCTCTTTATCTCCGAGCTCCTCCCATATCTCCTTTTCCTTCAAAATCTTTTCTTCCATCACGCTTCCTTGCACCTACGTATTTTAAGGGCAGGCTATAAAGCTTCTTCGCTTATAGCTCTGATTCCGTTTCTTTTCAATAATGCAGTGGTAACGCCATCACCGTCAATCAAATTCTGGGAAAATGTGCCATCATATATTTGCCCGCAGCCACATGAAGGACTTTTGGATTTCGCTATAAATTCTTTAATGTGCAATAGCTTAGCGATTTTCAAAGTTTCTTCTGCCCCTCTTATGAATTCCGGGGTAACATCTTCTCCGTTTCTATTTAGCACCCTGCATTTCTTATCAAGGACATCCTCACCAGTGCCTCCCTGGATTTCCTGAGGTGCCCTTGGGGTCTTTAATCCCCCTAATTGTTCGGGACAAACAGGAATTAGCGTCTCGGAGTCTAAAAGCTCAATCGCTTTATCGCTCTTGTAATTATCTTTACCGTCCCAGGCGCAGTTTATTCCCAACAGACAGGCGCTTATAAGTTTCATAGAGGCATTCTATCCCCTTGTTCTTGTTCCTGAATAAGTAAAGGAGCGTTGTTTCATTCTGACCCATTTTCCTTCATCAATGCCAATTAAATTGCCGCACTGACACTTAACTTCATTTCCATCTCGAACACTAGAATCTTCTATTATTCGCCCTTTCCAGCAATGCAATATTCGCCCCTTTCCCACCTTCAAGTATTTAAAGACTTTAGCTCTACACTTACTACACTTTATCACTATCATTTCAATTTATGTGCCGTCATCTTCAATTAAATCAGGTTGAGGCCTGTGTTTCATTCTGGATTTCTTAAGACCATTTAGAAAGTAAATAGCCGGCTCGCTAGGTTGGCGTTTCTCAGTGGCTCTGATAAGCCTTTCCAAGACACCGAGGGGATAACAGTAAATAAGCTTCTTAGCCAAGCCAGCGCTGATGCCAAACTTAAGAAAATAAGCTTTAACTCTCTTAGTTCTTATCCAATACTTCTCTTTTTTCTCTGTCCTCATTGCTGTTCTAATACATGCTCGTTATCTAAGCTTCCAGTTTCCGCTGGGACTAAAGAGGTTTATAATTTCTTGGGATTATAAGTTCTTTATAAAGACTCTTTTACGATTTCGGAAATATCTTTAACAATCAATTTTTCTTCTAATCCCTCTGATTTTACTGCATCACTGAGCATGGTCATGCACGTAGGACACGCTACTGCCAAAATATCGGCACCAGTTTCATGAGCCTCTCTAACTCTAACCCTCGCTGGACTATCCTCCCCACCACCGAAAAAATCTGTGTAGAAATTTCCGCTTCCACCACCACAGCAGAAGGCATTTTCTCGATTTCTTTCCATTTCTACCAGTTCAATTCCGGGTATGGCATTTAATATCTCCCTGGGGGACTCATATTCATTGTTGTGCCTTCCAAGGAAACAAGAATCATGGTAAGTAACTTTAGCATTAAGCCTTTTGGGAAAAACCAATCTTCCATTCCTAATGAGATGGCGAAGAATCTGTGTATAATGGAATACCTCGAATCTATCTGGATAATAGTTTTTAAAAGCATTGTATGAATGTGGCGAGAGGGTAATGATCTTTTTTACTCCCAGATTATTGAATATCTGGGTATTTTTTTCTACCAATATCCCAAACAAGCGCTTTTCGCCAAGCATCTTAACTTCATTACCATCACAGTCTTCGTTAGGGCCTAAAATTCCAATCGAAAGGCCAGCTTCTAATAATACGTCTCCTAGCGCTCTAGCAATCTCCTGGCCCCTTATATCATACGAGCCTACGCACCCAACATAATAGAGGAATTCCTCTCTCGTATATTGTTTTATTTTTGTACCCTCAGTCCATTTATCTCTGTTCGACCTTAATTCCCTATAAGGGTTACCGTAAAGGTAAACATTTTCAAGAAAGCGACCAACAAGCGGTAAAACGAGGCCATTTTCCACCATCTCTTCTCTTGCTGCTATTATCACGTTGACAATATCGCTATTGAATTTGAATTTACAGTGTTCAACGCAATTATTACATGTGGTACAGGAATATAATATCTTAGCTAGAGAATCAGTCCATTTAATCTCATTCTCCTTCCATGCTCTAATAAGCCACATCATTCCACCGGGTGAATAGGTTTCCAAGCGGTATTTGTTATATACCGGGCAATTGAAGCCTAAATAGGAGCAATCACTTGTGAACCTGCAGTAGCCGCATCTGAAGCATCTGTGAATTATATTCTTATAATCCTCAAGAGCCATTTTCATCACTCCCAATTCCCGGGATTCATAATGCCGTTCGGGTCTAGCGTTTTTCTAACTCTTTTCAACAGCTCCACTGTGTTGGTGTCCATCCTCTCCATCATTAGTTTTTGTCCCGGCAGTTCAGCTTTCCACAGGATGCCTCCCAGTTCTAAAATCAATTTATTTGTCTCATCCAACGCCTTTCTTACCCGTTCAATATTTTCTTCATCTGCACGGTTGAAAGAATAAATGGGACCAAACATGACGCTATGACCACAATCAAGGGGTTGAATCGCAAGTGAGAAAGCTACGTTATATCTGCGGATGATTTCCAAATTTCTTCTCCAGGCCTCAGGAATTTTTTCTATGGGTAATATGCCCCCAACATATTCAAAACCTCCCCCTTTGGCAAAATCTGCTGCTGTGGCAGCAAATGGAGGCACCTCTAAGAACCTTCTTTTGAAAGCCGGAGGCGTCTCTTCCATAAATTTAACCCTTTCATCAAACATTGCTGAAAGCTGTCTCTTTTTAAGTTCAAATTCCTCTTCACTGTTCCCAGTTATGAGTATCACTATATATATGTGTCCCAACATCCAATCAGGCTTATCCTGTGCGATGACGAAGAAATTTTCTGCCATTTCAGTTTGAAAGACTTTAAATACAACGTCTGGAAGTGAATTGGGGTCATCCGTGGAGAATACCAGGCAGTCTCTTAATCTTGGCTTGGGAAAAAGCTGGATGGAGATTTTGGTAACGATGCCAGTGGTACCAAACCATCCAATAAATAGGCCAGCTAAATCCGGGAGATGCCGCCTAGTAAACCAGCAGGGAGAGATAGAGCAAGAGCCGATTTTACAAATCTCGCCTGTAGGCAGTACCACTTCCATCCCGTTTATCATGCTCGAGTTCACACCATGCATTGGTGTAAGATGACCGTGCCCATCAATCAGAAGATTGCCAACAACTGTGACTGTGGGAGGAGCTTCTGGCGTGGAATGTTGAAGATGGGGGTAATATTTTTCGAGATAAGACTTTAATGCTCCTTGAGAGACGCCTGCTTCCACTACTGCATATTTACTTTTCTCATTTACTTCAATAATCTTATCCATTCTTTTCATGTCTAACACAATTCCACCTTTGATAGGCACAGTTAGAGCGCATGTGGTAAAACCACCACCCATTGGAGTAACGGGAATCCTTCTTTTGTTTGCCAACATGACTATCTGCTGCACTTCTTCCACTGTTTTTGGCATTACAACATAATCCACTTTGCGAGGTGGCTGCGCTCCAGGGTCTCGGGAATACATATAAAGTTCCTCTGGACGATTTGAGACGAAATCCTTCTCAACAATGTTAACTAAAGAACTGTATATATCCATGGCATCTCCCGCTGTTCAAATTTTCCACCGAATATTACCATTTTTGGGATCCTATCCTTTTGTCTGAGGCATTATCTTGAATTATAGCCTTTGCTTAAGGCTAGAAGAAAGGCGTTTTTGCATTTGGAAGTGGTTACATGATATTTTTGAGTTTGATTTCCCCTTTTTAGAAGCGCTTAGTCATGCGGATAGAGATAATTGGAGCGGAATCGCTGGGGGTTCGTGGACTGTGCTGTGTAGTTGAGGTTGGCGACCGCAAAATAGTTATTGACCCAGGGGTGGCATTGGGATACAGGCGACATAACTTGTTGCCGCATCCAGTTCAGGTTGCGGCTTCTGAGAGAGTGAAAGGCCTCATTGAAAAGGCGCTAGGGGATGCTACAGATGTGGTGATTAGCCATTATCATGGTGAGCATTACCCTATGGTTCATGCCAATCCTTATCAGCTTTCGGCGGACCGGGTCGCCAGATACTTAAAGCATCCCAGATTGTGGACAAGGGGGATGCAGGGTCTTCCCCTTACACAGGTTCATCGAGCTCAAGCTTTAGCCCAAAGGCTCGACCGGGTTCTTCCAGCTTCGGAAGGGCTAGACGATGGGTGTTTGAGCTTTTCCTCTCCTGTTCCCCATGGTGAGTGGCATAGCGGTAGCACAGTGATGATGACCAGGATTGAAGAGGGGAAGGAGGTATTTGTGCATGCCTCAGATATTCAAATGCTCAGTGATGAGGCAGTTGAGCAAATTCTTATATGGCAGCCGACTGTGGTGCTGGCATCTGGGCCGCCAATTTATTTGCCAGGCTTGACCTGGGGAAAGAGAGAAGGTGCGCTACGTCGGACTTTAAAGTTAGCCAGAGAAGTTGATACGCTGATTCTGGACCATCACCTAATGCGCTCCAAGGAAGGAGAAAAATGGCTGGATTGGGTTTCATCGCTCGCGGGCCACAGGATTATTTGTGCTGCCGACTTCATGGGGCGAAATCGTAATTTGCTTGAGGCTGAACGAGTCCTGTGGTATAAGAAAATTCCGGTGCCCAAGTGGTGGCATGAAGCTTACGCTCGTGGTGAAGCAGACACTAAAAACTATCAAATGGTGAGGTGATGGATAAGAAGAAAGTGACGATAATAGGGACGGGACATGTCTTCAAACTGAGGGAGAAGGTGAAGAGGCTAATTCAGGAGGTGAATCCTCAGGCTGTCTGCGTTGAACTTGATGAAGAGAGGTATGAGGCTTTACTTCACGGTGAAAGGTCACTTCACCCATTAGCTTTGCTACAAGCGGTGATTGCGGACAGCTACGGTACAGTTTCAGGAAATGATATGCTGGGTGCAGTGGAGGGGGCGAAGGACATAAAAGCCGAGCTTTTCTTCATAGATAAAAGTATAGAGGAGACGAAGCGGGAGCTTTCTGGGGCATTCGTCTGGGAGTTCCTGAATCCTCTGGAGGTGTTGAGAAAGGTGATGGTTGCTCCTATTATTTTCCTATCTGAACTATCTCAACCTCGTATAGACTTGAGCCTTGAGGAGGCAGTGAAGGAATTTGAAAGGGACCCGGAGAAATACAGAAGATTACTTGGATGGAGCTTTCCCATATTTAAGAAGGTGCTTCTGGATGATAGGGAGGAATATATGGCGGGCAAAGTAAGGGAAATACTCCAGGACTTTGACGAGGTGGCCATAATCGCAGGTGCCGGACATGTAGCTGGCTTGCAGAAGCTTCTAGCCAGCTTTGATGTCAAGGTCTTTTCTCTGACCGGGTTGCTCAGCGACTAGGAGAGCTGGCGCTCCTGCAGGGTGAAGCCAAGTTTACGGCTGCGTTGTTCTACCCCCTCTAAGGTCGCTCGCTCGGGACTGCCTCGAGTCTCAGGTTGAGTGGCATTAAGACCTGCTGCTACACTGGCCATGGTAAGCGATTTCTGGATGCTGGCCTTAAGGGTACGGTAGGCAGCAAAGGCCCCGGCAAAGACGTCTCCGCAACCTACTGTATTGATTACGCTTAATCCCAGGTCTTTGAGGGGTAGGGCAGGGACTTCAGCTACCACTCCAGTGCTAGGTTCGAGCATGGCTGCTCCTTGAGCACCTAGTTTAAGCACCGTGTGATTGGGCAATCCTAGCTCCTGCAGGCGCTGTAAGCTTCTATACAGCTCTGAGGTTCCGAACAAGGCAGTTGCCTCCGTTTCGTTTAAGAAGAGTATATCTACTTGTTTGATAAAGGAGTGCAGTGCCTCCCATCCCAGGCTTACTAGAATTCCGGGGTCCCATAACACGGGGATGCTACGTTGACTCGCTAAGCTTATTAGCTCTGCCACTATAGCTAACGGAGGGTCGGTAAGGACTATGCTCTGGCATTCCTGTAACAGGCCTTTGGTACGAGGGTTGTTTAAATGTTGCGGGTGTAACTTGGCATTCGCTCCTAGGGAGCTGGCAATAACGTTCTGTCCATTTTGGTCAACCAAGATATAAGCCTGCCCTGACTCCTCCCGGGGTATTTGCTTGATTCCTTCGGTGATGACTCCTTCGGCATCGAGAGCTGCTACTTGTTGGCGAGCGATATCATCTTCTCCCAGAGCGCCGATCAGGGCGACTTCCTTAAGTCCCAGGATTCGTGCTGCAGCTACTGCCACATTGCCCCCCGTTCCTCCGGATACCCGTGTGATTTGTTTTACTTGAACTTCTTCTCCCGGTGACGGCAGCCGCTCTACAAAGCAACTGATGTCCCAATTTATAGCGCCGCACACTACCATTTTGGCCATCTTATTCCTCCAGTATGCGGGATAGGAATAGCTTCAGGAAACGAGGTCCATTTACTGCATTGGCGACGTGTATCAATGGTAACCCGCTTGCCTTTTCCCAGGGCGAAGTGCGGGTGATGCCCCTATCCCAGCCATTTCCTGTAATCACTTCCACAGGCACAGATATGAAATCAAACAATGAAGGGTCTAGCAAGCTTGCCAGGGCTAGAGGGTCATGAAGTTCACACCTTCCATGGCGCTTTATAACGTACTCCACTAGTTGAGCTGCCAACTGTGCAGCAGGAGTATGCCCAGCTTTAAGTTGTTCTAGGTGTTGGCTATTTAGGCAGGTTGCGGGATCTGTAGATATGTCCAGTCCTACAGCGAAGATTTCGGCTCCGGAGTTGAGCACTATTTGAGCTGCCTCGGGATCTTGCCAGATGTTAAACTCGGCAAAGGGAGTTTGGTTTCCCTTGCTATGAGGCGTAAGTCCGTAGGCTCCTCCCATGATAACTAACCCGGCTAATAAGCTTGCTAGTTTGGGATGCTGTTGAAGGGCATGAGCTAGGTTAGTTAGAGGCCCTGTTGCCAGCAAAGTGATTTCACCGGGGGCGTCTAAGGCAAACTGAACGAGGAAATCCCAGGCATTTGCTGGATGCAATAGAAGGTTGGGAGGAGGCAAGTTGCATTGCCCTAGCCCGTCTGGGCCGTGATAATCCAGGGCATCGACCAGGGGGTAGTTCAAGGGTCTTGCTGCACCCATTGCCACTGGAATGTCAGTCACGCTCATGTATTCTAACACCCGACAGGTGTTGGAAGTAGTTACCTCCACTGGAGCATTACCTGCCACCGTGGTGATGCCCATAACTTGGAGCTCAGGTGATTTTAGAGCCAAGAGCAAGGCCAAGGCATCGTCGATGCCACTGTCCATATCCAAAATGACTTTCTGCATCGGCACTTATGAGATACACTATCACAAATTTTAGAAGAATATAAGTTGGCAGACGAAAGCTGCTTTGTACGGCGTAAAAATGTGCATCGAAAAGGTCATTGAGCTATTAGAGGAGGAATATGGTCCCCGTGAGTGGCAGCCAGGCAAGGAGCCTGTTGACGTGCTCATAGGAACAGTACTTTCTCAGAATACCTCGGACGTGAATTCAAGGCGAGCATTTAGCTCGCTTCTGACCACTTTTGGTAGCTGGGAGGCTGTGGCTTCTGCTACTGTGGAGCACATTGCGCAGGCTATCAAATTTGGCGGGCTATCTCGAGTTAAGGCGGTGAGGATAAAGGAGATACTTAACCAGATTAAGGAAGAGCAAGGTGGTATAAGCCTTGAATTTCTCAATTCGGTGAACATGTCTGAAGCCAGGAATTACCTTATGCATTTGCCTGGAGTAGGCCCGAAAACAGCTAGCTGCGTGCTGCTATTCTCTCTGGGGGAGCCATCTTTGCCAGTAGATACCCATGTTTTTCGAGTAGCTAGACGCTTGGGACTAATTGATTCTAAGGTTTCTATTGAAGAGGCGCATAACTTACTGCGAGAACAGATCCCGGCTCCAAAGGTTTATCAGTTCCATCTCCATATGATTGAGCATGGCAGGCGGATATGTCATGCTCGGCAACCTCGCTGCAATGAGTGCATCCTGAAAGATGCTTGCCCCAGTTCGCTAGCCCAGCCGGCGAAGGCAGGGGAGTGATTTACTTTTACAACATTGATGGCAACCGCATTACCCACATCACCTTAAATGTAAGCCAGGCTCCTGATAACTGGGAGGTGGAGATACAGCCGCCATTACATGAAATACAAGTTGAAATCAGTGGTAGCCCTGTTACAGTCACTGAGAACCTGCATGTTGAGCCCTCCGAGCTGTTGTCTGAAGAGACTGAAGATGTTCCTGAGGAAATGGTATGCATCACCGTCCCCACCCGGGGCTATGCCCTGGCGAAACCTGCCTATATCATCGTTCGGGTACCTGAGTCAGAGGAAATAGGCACCAAGGGCGATATAACTATCTCTGCAGAGGCTGAATGGCTAGGGTACGGTGGGGCGGCAGCTATTAAATAAGCAAGGGACTTCGAGTTCTCCGTTGAGGTGGTCTCCGAGGCAAGCAATGACGGTGAGACTATTGTAGGTGGAGGTGACAACAATTCTAGTTTCTCCATAATGAAATGGCTGGCAGCGATTATAGCTGGTGTAATTGTCATTTTAGGAGCTGTTTCAATTCCCCGCCTTGTCCCCAGAAGGAAAGGAGGTGATTGAAATAAAAAGTGTCTGAAGCACTGTCTCGAGTTAAAGTGAAGGGGCTAGATTCTTCGGTCGCTTTGCTCCCTCAGAATGACAAGAAGCAAGGGGCTCAGAGTGACAATGCTTCTCTCAGGATGTGCGTAGCAGAAAGACAACTGGAAATAAAGGAGGAAGAAAGGAAAGGTAATGAAGAGAAAGTTGATTACACTATTGTTGAGTGCGCTGGTGGCTTGCGTTCTCATAGTAATGCCAGTATTGGCATACTCGCCGTTTCCCATGGATGCCGATGCCCCCGAAATACAGGGTGCCCTGGGCTATTTGAGCGGTGAGCAGGCTGCAGATGGCAGCATCGGTAGCTATGGTGACTCGGCCTGGGTCATTATGTCTATAGCTGCTGCAGGTGAGGACGCCAGGGAGTTTGGCGACCCCTCTGTTGTTGACTATGTCAAGGACAACGCGGACTTTTCAGGAGAATTCAACCTGGGCACCACCTATGCCAGGATGATACTTGCGGCCGTAGCCGCCAATGAGGACCCTTCTGCTTTCGGGCCGGGTGACGGGACCTATGTCACCGATGGGAACTACCTCTCCGCGCTGAAAGCTCTGTATACGGAACAGGAACCTCCGCCCGGATTTGAAGGTGAGTACTATGGCCAGTTTGAAGATGGCTTCGGCGATCTCGACACCATGAACGATGACTACTGGGGACTCATGGCTCTTATCGCTGCCGGAGAATCCCAGGATTCACCGATGGTGCAGGGCGTCGCTGCCTTCATCGAGGCCAACCAGGCTTTTGATGGTGGCTGGTCCTGGGCGACCCCCGATAACCCGTGGTATTGGGGTAGCGATACTGATGATACCGCGGCTGCACTGATGGCGCTCACCGCTGCCGGTGGAGCAAGTGCCCCAACCATAGTTGACAATGCCTTGATGTACATAAAGTACAACCAGGGACCCAACGGCGGCTTCCTCTATGACCCCTCCGGCACGGAAAATCTTGCCTCCACAGTATGGGCAGTTGATGCCCTGGTTGCAGTGGGAGAAGACCCCACAGCTCCCGAGTGGACTACGGGTGCAAACCCCATTGACTTTGTCATGACTTACAACAAGGAGGATGGCTCCTTCCTGGATGAGAATGCCTGGTCACCCAATCCGTACAAGGACACCGCCGACGCCATAGTCACCCTACTGGGCAAGTACTACCCTATAGAAGCGCCGTATCTTGGTTACACCTTCGAGGACCCGTGGCGAGGCACAGCGGTCACCATCAATGAGGAAACAGGAACCTTCCGCTTCACCGCTCCCGATGGCTATGACTCCGGGAAGGTTGAAGCTGCTCGCATGAGAGTGAGACATGGCAGGATTACCATATGGCATAACGATGACGATATCCGTTTTGTTTGTCGTGCCAATTTGAACCGTGATTTCTGCTTCGGACTGCTTCTTGATAAGGAGACCTGGACAAGGTATCTTATCTACGACCCGTGGGGTGTAGAGTAAGCACCACTAGATTGAACATAGATAAGGGGGTAAGGGATGAATAGCATAAAAAGGAAGCTCGCTTTTATCCTTACTGCTATAGTGCTCATCTGTGCCCTTATAATGCCAGGGCTGGCACCGCCAGCCCTGGCAGCCTCTTCCTATCCCCTACAACCAACCGATACTGAGATAGTCAATGCTCTGGATTATCTCAGAGATGCCCAAGAGGACGATGGTAATATAGGTGGCTTTGGCAGCTCGGCGTGGGTGGTTATGGCTATAGCCGCCGCTGGGGAAGACGCTCATACCTGGAAGACGGCATCGGGCAACCCTTCCATAGTTGACTATCTGAGAGACAACTCTGACCTGATAGATACTGGTAAAGCTACGGATTGGGAAAGGTCAATACTGGCGATAGTCGCTGCTGGAGAGAACCCGTATGATTTTGGCGGAATCGATTACGTGTCCGAACTGGAAGACCTCTACGATGGCACTCAGATAGGCTATGACGATACCCTGAATGATGACTTCTGGGGAATCATAGCCCTTATCGCTGCAGGTGAAGACCCAGATAGTGATATTATCCAGAATACTGCTGACTTTATTAAAACTAATCAGGGTTTTGATGGAGGGTGGAGCTGGTCGGTTGGGGAGTTTAGCGATATTGATGATACGGCGGCTGCTATCATGGCTTTGATTGCTGCGGGGGAGAGTCCGGAGGCAGACGCCATTGCAATGGGACTGAATTTCTTAATGTTTTGCCAGAATTTTGACGGTGGCTTCCCACAGATGTATCCAGGAGAGTCCAACGCAGCCTCGGATTCCTGGGCCACAGGGGGAATAGAAGCAGCCGATGAGAATCCTTCGGGCTCTGACTGGAAACCCGGAGAGCATAGTCCAGTTGACCACCTGTTGAGCCTGCAGGATACCGATGGAGGTTTCAAGTGGAAGGAGGATGACAGCTCTAATAAGAAATGGATGACCGCTTATGCAATACCAGCGCTACTGGGTAAGCCATATCCTGTAGCGGTGTATGAGGCTCCACCACCGACTGAGCCAACTATAGCCTTCAGTCCTTCAAGTTTCAACTTCACTGCTACTGAAGGAGGAGTAGACCCAGCGGACAAGACACTGGAGATATGGAACTCAGGCACAGGCACGCTTGAGTGGCATGTGAGCGATAATGCTAACTGGCTTAGCTTAAGCCCAAGAAATGGCAGTTCCACCGGGGAGGAAGATGAAGTCACCGTGGCGATAGACATTTCAGATATGGATGCTGGCGATTACGATGCTACCGTCACCATTGAGGCCTCTGAGGCAAACAATAGCCCACAGACAGTCTCGGTGAGCTTGCATATCGGTACACCA
>Ga0209121_10000840_pt1 | contig 32858 bp, 26 predicted proteins | sample Cruoilmetagenom3_FD_187292 | JGI IMG/M metagenome (GOLD analysis project Ga0209121, IMG submission 187292) | Oil polluted marine microbial communities from Coal Oil Point, Santa Barbara, California, USA - Sample 3 (SPAdes) (version 2) | ecosystem: Environmental > Aquatic > Marine > Oil seeps ... | reverse complement strand
TCCTCTGTCCTCTGTCCTCTGACCTCCGATTTCCGTCCTCCGTCCTCCGTCCTCTGTCCTCTGTCCTCTGACCTCCGTCCTCTACGCTTCACACCCCCGGCCTGAAAATCACTGTCTGCACTGTCTTAAGGATAATGAACAGATCAAACAAAATAGACTGGTTTTGGACATAATAGAGGTCATACTGAAGCTTCTCAAATTGACCTTTTTTGGAACCAGCATAATCTCCCCGAACTTGGGCCCAGCCGGTCAGGCCCGGTTTTACGGTAAATCTAAGTCTATAATAAGGAAATTCCTTTGCCAGCATATCTGCAACTTGTTTACGAATGGGCCGAGGACCAACAAAACTCATGTCCCCTTTTAGTATATTAAAAAATTGCGGGAGCTCATCAAGGCGGCTCTTCCGCAGAAATCTGCCGACCTCGGTTATGCGCGGGTCATCCTCGCTTGCCCACTTAGGACCGGTCAGTTTCTCGGCATTATCGATCATGGTGCGGAACTTGATTAGGGTAAAAGGCCGCTCATTTTGACTTAAACGTTCCTGCTTAAAAAATGCCGGCCCCTTTGAGGTCAGTTTGATGGCCAGAGCGGCAAGCAACATCAGGGGACAAGAAAGGACTATCCCGATAAGAGCAAAAACCTTGTCAATAATCTTCTTTATCTTTCTATAGACGTCCGGGTTGAAAATGTCGCCCTGGTTACGGAACAGAAACCAGGAATCCGTAACTCTGGTTACCGGAACCTTGCCAGTCAGCGTCTCATAGAACAGGGGAGCGTCATAGATAGCTACACCGGCAAATCGTAGGTCTAAAAGCTCCTTCCTCAGTAATGGGAGATTCTTTAGCCGGTCGGCAACAACTAATGTATTAGTTTGACTCTCTCTCACAAAATCGGACAGGCTTTTGGCTGATTTTGAGCCGTTAATGCAGATAGCTCCGGGGTTCTCGGAATAATCACCAATGGCGGTCATAATACCGATATCCGAATTCGGCACAAGCGACTTGAGATCCTCAATAATGGGACTTTCACCAATAAGAAGGATTTTTTGCTGGTTAGCGCCATTTTGCAAAAAGACCCTGAAGAGAAGTTTTCGCCAGCAGAATAAAAGAGGGATGACAAAAAGGATGTAAAGTAAAATAACCTTTCTTCCAATTACAATATTTGGCAGAAAAAAAAAGGAAAGAAAGGCAATAATTGCGGCAGTAACTAAAACGGCTAAGGCGATATTTGACAAAAGCCTTACATTGTGTCGCCAACGGCTTTCATTATAGAGTTCAAATACATAGAAAATAACCGGGCAGGAAAAAAGCCATAAAACAATCACCCAATTGACCCTTGATAGGACAAATTCAAAGCTAAAAAGTTGGGAAGCAATAACCTTGATATACACCGCCATAAAAAAGGCACTGAACACCAACAGAACGTCACCAAGCAGAACGAGTATCTTTTTATAGTTGCTATAAATTGCCATATGACATTTAACGAATGGAACTTACTTTAATGCACTCGCCATAGGTTAAGTTGTGGAGAAAGAAATGGAATACGAGCATACAAACACGGCGAAGACAATTAGCGCATCAACCACTAATAACAGGAATTGCTTTTGCTTATTCGGGCTTTTCAGGAAAATGTTCATCTTTTCCCAAATAACTTTTCAGGCTCTTGCTGTATTACATTCATAAAAGGCCTCCACGAATGTATGAAAAGAACACATGCTGAAAAGGCGCCGGTATTTGCTGTGATGATTAAGTGTTGGTCTTTCTTTATAACGTCGGTTGAGGCGAAATTCACTTCAGCGGATTTTGGAGGTCCCCCCACCGGATTCATCTGATTAGTATACTGCCTCTTTATACCATTGATAGGTTTTTGCTATTCCTTCACTGAGACCGGTCTTTGCCTCCCAGCCTAAATCTGTTAGCTTACTCACATCAAGTAGTTTCCTCGGGGTACCGTCCGGTTTTGACGTGTCAAATTTCAATCCCCCTTCATATCCGGCTATTTCCTTTATCAACAAGGCAAGCTCTCTTATGGAGATATCTTTCCCCGTCCCTACATTGATGACCTGATCCTCATCATAATTCTCCATCAAAAAGACGCAGGCATCGGCAAGGTCATCAATATACAAAAACTCCCTTCGAGCGCTCCCTGTTCCCCATATCTTTACGAAGGGTTCTTTGTTCATTTTAGCTCCATGGAATTTTCTTAAAAGGGCCGGTAAAGCATGTGACGTTTCCAGGTTAAAATTATCGTTAGGGCCATAAAGATTTGTCGGCATGACAGAGATAAAATTGGCTCCGTATTGCCTGTTGTAAGACTGGCACATCTTGATTCCGGCAATCTTGGCTATGGCATAGGGTTCATTTGTGGGCTCTAACTTGCCGTCCAGGAGATACTCTTCCTTCATCGGTTGAGGGGAAAGCCTGGGATAGATGCAGGAACTACCTAAAAACAGTAACTTTTTTACCCCGCAGACATACGCGTAATGGATTATATTGCTTTGAATCATGAGATTATCGTAGAGAAATTCAGCAGGGTATGTGTTGTTTGCCAGGATACCACCCACCTTGGCGGCAGCCAGAAACACATAATCAGGGCGCTCATGCTCGAAAAAGGAATTTACATCCGCCTGGAGGCGCAGATCCAGCTCCTTGCTGGTCCGCGTAACAAGATTGTTATACCCCAATGCCCTGAGCTTTCTTGCAATGGCAGAACCAACAAGTCCTCGATGGCCTGCAACATAAATTTTGCTGTTTTGTTCCATGCTTTTCTTCTCAGGACGTTTAGATCCATTGAAAAATTCTGTTCATCAAAATCCGGCCCCTGAATCGACCAACCTGACCTTATTGTTCATTATCTTCTGTATAACATCTTTTGAGTTCTTCATCTCCTCCAGCTCTCGCATATCAGCATCCACCATGATCCGTACCAATTCTTTGAAGGTAACCTTCGGTTCCCAGCCCAATTTTTCTTTTGCCTTACCGGCATCACCTTGAAGGAGCTCGACCTCGGTAGGACGGAAATATTGCGGATCGATCTCCACATGCTCCTGCCAGTCCAAATCAGCATAGGCAAAAGCCTCCTCCAGAAATTCTTTTACCGAATGGGTCTCACCTGTTGCAATAACAAAATCTTCAGGTCTTTCCTGCTGCAACATTAACCACATGACCTCCACATACTCCGGAGCATACCCCCAGTCTCGCTTTGCCTCCAGATTGCCAAGGTAAACCTTGTCCTCCAGGCCGTATTTAATGCGGGCAACAGCGCGGGTAATCTTCCGTGTGACAAAGGTCTCTCCTCTCCTTGGAGACTCATGATTAAAAAGTATCCCGTTGCAGGCAAACATATTATACCCCTCCCTATAATTTCTGACCATCCAGAAGGCATATACCTTGGCCGCGGCATAAGGGCTTCTCGGCCTGAAGGGCGTTTCTTCATTCTGAGGATGGGGGGCGTCTCCGAACATTTCACTACTTGATGCCTGATAAAATCTCGTTTTAATGCCGCTTCTTCTCACGGATTCTAAGAGACGGGTCGTCCCCAAGCCGGTTACATCGCCTGTAAACTCGGGCATATCAAAACTGACCCTTACGTGACTCTGGGCGGCCAGATGATAGATTTCTTCGGGTTGAATGTTATAAATCAGATTCGTTAACTGACCTGAATCCGATAGGTCTCCATAGTGGGTAAAAAATTTTGCATCAGGGATATGGGGATCAACATAGATATGTTCGATTCTACCTGTATTAAACATACTTGCACGCCGAACTATACCATGGACCTCATATCCTTTAGATAACAGAAGCTCTGCCAGATAAGATCCGTCTTGGCCTGTAATGCCGGTAATCAAAGCCCTCTTTGTCATTAGAATCCTCTCAGTGAAATATCTTATCTCCTCTTATTTTCTGGCAAAAAAGGCCCTGATCTTCGAACAGATGTAAGAGACATCCTCGTCGCTTAAAAAAGAGGAGGAAGGAAGCCAGAGCCCATGCTTTGCAACATATTCTGCCACAGGAAACTCTCCATTCAGTCTGTAGGGAGCCTGCGGATGGGCCGGGGACCGATAAGGCTCATCTCCCCCCTTAGTATGTTTATCAGTTGCGGTATCTCATCAAGCCTGGTTTTTCTCAAAAACCTCCCCACACCGGTAATCCTGGGATCGTCCGAGCTGGACCATTTTGGTCCGGTCTCTTTCTCGGCCTCATCCACCATGGTCCTGAACTTGAGCAAGGTGAAAGGCCTTTCATTCATGCCCAGTCTTTCCTGCCTGAAAAAAACCGGTCCCTTAGAAGTGCTCTTTATGGCAAAGGCGATTATCAGCAATAATGGACCTGAGACAATCAGCCCCATTAAAGACAAAGTCAGGTCAAGCAGCCTCTTCAGCCTTAAATAAAAAGCCGGATGAAAGGATTTTTCCTGATGGGAAAAGAGCATCCAGGCATCGGCCACATGGAGAACAGGCACCTTGCCGGTCAACTGTTTATAAAAGGTTGGAAAGTCAAAAATTTGAATCCCCTTAAACTTCATGTCAATGAAAAGCTTCTTCAGGCCGGGGGCCCCTTTTAGCTTCTCGGCCACCACCACGGTTCTTATCTTGTGCTGTTCTATGTATGAATCAATGCCTGTATCACATTTACTGCCATTGATTGCAAAGCAACCGGGATTCTCTTTATAATCCGATATGATGCCGGTTAAATGGTAATTCATCAATGGATACTGATCGAGAAGCCCGGCAATCACTCCAGTTGATGGACTCGAACCTAACAGGAGAAGATTGTTTTGGAGCATCCTTTTCGAAAAAACCGCATAGAAAAGTCTTCGCCAGAAGTAGATGGCAGCTATCAGTAAGGGCACATGAATGAAGGCCACGATCCTTCCTAATTTATCCTTAGGAAAGCCGTAGGAAGCAATGGCTATCAGACCAAAACCCAAAAAGACTGAAACCGTTATAAACAATAGCAGCCTGTCACGGGGACCCTTCTTTGTGACACTGTATAGCTCAAAGATGTAAAAAGTGACGAGATGGAGCAGGACAGCCACAAGGACCAGCCAGGAGAGCCTATCCCACAATTCAGCTAAGCTCCCTCCTTCAAATAATATAATTCTAATGGAATACGAGCATACAAACACGGCAAAGACAATTAGCGCATCAATCATTAATAACAGGAATTGCTTTTGCTTGTTTGGACTTTTCAGGAAAACGTTCATTTCTTCAGAACTACGAGGAGCCAGTCTCAGTTATATTATGAAAAAGGGCTTCATATTTCAGGCAGATTTCCTTAGGGCTGAAATGAGCATCTACATATCTGCGCCCATTCTCTCCCATCATTTTTCTCTCCGTTTCACCACCGTAAAGCCTCAAAATTGCCTTAGCCAATTCATCGGGCCTTTCCGGGGGCACACATATTCCACAATTGGCCTCGTCAACCATATTCCAAACCTCGCTGTCTTCATCCACCATAGCAATAATCGGCCGACCACTTGCCATGATTGCGAAAGTTTTTGAGGGCACGGAATCGGTTGACAGACCTTTCAGGGAAGTAACGAGTGAGATATCTGCGGATGCCCATATTTGGGGAACGATATGTTCCGGCTGTTGTGGTGGGAAAACGACGTTGCTCAAACCTTTGTCCTTACAAAGTTGCACTATCTTATCTTTATATTCACCCCTGGACACGAAAGCAAACACGATTGTCTTATACTCTCTTAACAGCTCAGCAGATTCCACCACAAATTCTACACCATGAGGCAATCCAATATTACCAGCGTACATAATTACAAATTTATCATTCAAGCCAAAATTCGATGAAAAATGGTTTTCCTTTTCCATTGGCTTAATAAAATTTGTATCTATGAAATTGGGAATAATCTCAATTTTATCGGCTTTGACTTTTTTTTCTATCAAATTCCTTCTCATTGCCCCTGAAAGGACAAGCACATTTCTGGCTTTCTTATAAACAAGATTCTCAATTAATCTCAGGATCCTGATTATAAACTTATTGTGTAAAACCCCGAGCTTAATCGCCATATCCGGATAAATGTCCTGAACGTTATAAATGAAGGGAATTCTCTTAAAAATTCCAATAATATACCCACATATGCCGTTCGTCAGAGGCGGGGAGGAGGGGGCAAAAATGAGATCCTGTCTTCCTGCAAAAAATAGTCCTCCGATAAGGCAGGTGATATTAAAGGAAAGAAAATTTAGGGCTCTGAAAACAAGAGAGGCCCTGCCGTTCTTAAAAACAGGAGCAAACACATAACTACGAATCAGTGTAGCGCCCTCCCAGGTGGTTCTTTCAAAAAGCTTGCCTCGATACTCGGCCCATGTTTCAGGTCGACCCTGCCGGTAATGCGGAAAAGCTGTGACAATAGTTATTTTGTGCCCTTTCTTGATAAGGTGCCTGAAGACAGTGCCATATATTGGCATCAGAGGTCCCTCATAGGGATACCAGTACAGCATGATAACCAGGATTTTCATTTTTTATTGTCATCGAGCCTTTGAATGAGAAAGTTGCCCAAGACCAGAACATCCATCCGGGTCCTAAGGAAGCAATCCAGAGCCTCCTGGGGTGTGCACACGATAGGTTCGTTCTCATTGAAGGATGTATTTAAAACCACTGGAACACCGGTAAGATTCTCAAACTCCTTAATGAGGCCCCAATATAATGGATTATCCTCTCTTCGTACTGTTTGTAGCCTTCCAGTGCCGTCCACGTGGGTAACCGCCGGGATCTCAGCCCGTTTTTCCGGCCGGATTGGGTAAACCTTTATCATAAAAGGATCAGGATAGTCTCGCTCAAAGTATTCTCCGACCCTTTCCAGAAGAATCGAAGGGGCAAATGGCCGGAAAGGTTCTCTGCGCTTGATACGGGCATTGAGAATATCTTTCATCTCTGCCCTTCGGGGATCCACGATGATGCTTCGGTTGCCTAAAGCGCGTGGGCCCCACTCCATTCGCCCCTGAAACCAGCCTATTACTTTCCCATCGGCAATATACTCTGCCGTCCTCTTACACAACTCATTATTATCCTCGATTTTCCTGATTACACATCCCTGTTTTTCTAACTCTTCATTCTTCACTTTTAACTTTTCACTTATTTCGGCTGTGCCGAAATCTGGTCCCCAGTAACTCGAAGTCATCACAAAATCACGAGGCTTTCCCAGGATCTGGTTGTAAACACAATAAGCCGCACCCAGAGATGTTCCCGCATCCCCGGCTGCGGACTGAATGTAGATCTCTTCAAAAGGGGTATGGTCAAATATCTTGCCGTTGGCCACGCTGTTCATTGCAACTCCCCCGGCAAGACAGAGTCTGTTGTCTTGTGTCTTCTTATAGAGATCGTTAAGCAAGGCAAAGATGATTTCCTCTGTGACGGCCTGAAGCGACGCAGCAAGATCTCTGTGATAGTCCTGGATATTTTCCTCGTATTGCCGGGGGGTTCCGAAATCTTCGACGAACTTTTGAGAATAGACAGTGCCCATCGTGGGCTCGCCCCCATCCCAGGTCATGTCGACCCCTTCCGAGTGATGCCGGAAGTAGTCCAGATTGAGTCTATACTGCCCATTGCCCGTATAGGTGATCACCTTCCTGAGTTTTGTTTTGAGCGTAGGTTCCCCAAGAGCGGCAAGCCCCATAACCTTGAATTCATCTCCATATTTGGCAAATCCCAGAAATTGGGTAATCAAGGTATAAAAGAGCCCGATCGAATGAGGGTATAAAACCTTCCCAAGGACCTCCATACTGTTTTCCCGCCCGTAGCCCTGCATAGAGCTCACGAAATCTCCAAAACCGTCCAGGGTCAGGATGGAAGCCTCATCAAACGGTGAAACCATAAAGGAGCTTGCCATGTGGGCCAGGTGGTGATCTACGTTTACAATGCGGCCTTTAATGGTCTCAACAGGCACATCAAAACCCGCCGCAAGCTGGCTCCCAATACCGCCGATACTTCGCCTGTTTTTGAATCTTCCAACAAGCTTTTTCAGACTCTGGCGGTTCCGCAGAACAAAGCCAAGGCGTTCCTTTAAATTAGCCCTTGGATTTCGTCCCACGGCAATCTTGTCAATTTGATCAAGGGGTACCCCTGCCTCTGCCAGGCAGTAGCGAATCGCTTTCTCAGGGAAACCTGCCCAGTGTTTAATCCTGGTGAATCGCTCCTCCTCGACTGCCGCCACGATAGCCCCATCGCGAATCAAAACAGCCGAGCAATCCCCGTGATAGGCCGATATGCCTAATATATACATCAAGATTTCCTTCCAATATCAAGTTTTAAGCATTCTCTATAGACTTCTATATGCTTCTTCACCGTGACGTTCAAATCCAGATTCTCAATAGTTACCTCTCGTGCTTTTTTGCCGAATTTTTCACGCAGGACAGGATCTTCAATTAAAATCCTGATTTTTTCAGCCAAAGCCGTAGCGTCTCCAATCGGAACAACAAATCCGTTCACCCCGTTTTGAATGAAACGGCTCACGTCCCCGACATCTGTAGCAACAATCGCCTTCCCCATGGACATAGCCTCCCAGACGGAAATCGGAGATGCTTCATAAATAGAAGAACATACGTAAATATCGGTGGCTTTAAGGACGGATTTCACATTGGGAGAAGGCCCATAAAGATAGATATTATTAAGATCCGATGCTTTAGACTTTTCCAAAAGACTGTCATAATAATTACGCTGGCTCTCCAATGATTCGCCAACAATCCAAAAACTGGCCTCTCCGTTTTTTCGGTTAAAATACGAGGCCGCATCAATGAAATACCGGTAGCCCTTGGCAGGGTTTATATTCCCAACTGATACAACCTTTACCCCGGGGGAAGCCGCGATGCGTTGGTCTGCATAAACCAGATCAGGATCAAAAACGGATGTATCAACCGGCGCCTGGATGATTTTGACCGGCTTTCGATTCAGAGGAAACCGTCCGAGATAGTATTCACGCACCCTTTCACCTGCCGCGATGAAATGGTCCACCAGAAATGACGCGGCAAAAAAAAATGCCCTGATAATTAGGGGATTCCAGGTATCCTGAAGATGCCAGATCACCTTTTTGCGAGCGAGCCATCCCGCAACAACCCCTTTGAACTGCCTGGCGCTGTTGCAATGGACGATATCAATGTTTTCTTTTTTTAGTAGTTGGTAGAGAAAGTATACTTCCTTTGGAAAAGTTATAAAATAGCGAAAAATGGCCAGAGGATTCCTGCTCAATCTGTGCATGGGAACCCGTAGCATTTCCACCTTTCTTTTTACAGCCTCGGTATAAAACTGCTCTGATTCCTGTTTGGGGCATATAACAACGGTGTCTATCCCCTCGACCTTGATCCGCTCTGCTACCCCCAGTATCCGGGCCTGCGGTCCTCCGTATCGGCCCTCTTCAATGATGTTGGCAATTTTCATGAACTTCCCTTCCTAAACACCAATCCGCCTGTCCTAACAAAAAAGGCCTTCAGGTGCATAGGACGGGACAAGCATCTAAAACCATTGCTTCCAAACCATAAAATAGCGTCATGCGGGTCAATACTGTTTACTTCCGTGAAATTATTTTTCCCGATGCGCTACTTCAATATGAAGGTTTTGCAACAACTTCTCTAATTTTATAGATAGGTTCTTTTCGCCTTCTCATCTTATAAAAGTTTTTGAACAAACCAACAGTTATAAATATACTAATTAGATCGAGCACCATCCAATCCATCCCAAAACTATTTATCCACAACCAAAAAACGTAAAGTATGAGTGCTCTGTATAAATAAAATAAAAAAGCATCTTTGCTTTTCACAGATAAATAAAGCTTTTTAAATATGTGTGAAAATATGAAAAATATAATTAGAGCAGAATAACCCCCAAAAAGAACATAATACTCACCATATATGGTAAGCATACTTGAGTGATATGCTGCCTTAATATCTTTGTGTATAGGGCTGGAATAAATAGTATAACCATAAATATATCTAAGAGCATTAGCAGCCTTTGGTGTATCAAAAATATTAAAACCAGGCGTTAAACCATTATCTATGGCGCTCTTAAAATAATAAATTATGTTTATAACATTATGATACTGTTCCTTGTTTCTTATCATATCCGCTGGATTATCTAAAAAACCCCCCCTATCAAATATGGAGCGACATAAAATCTTAACATCTTTTGAGCCAATACTATAATTTTTTAAGGTAGTAAGTTGTTTTTTGGAACCAATAATTCGTTTTGTATCAACTTTTCGAATATATGTTGCTGCATCAAAAATGAAAAAGGAAAGCAGAATAACTAGCGGGCTTATTAAAATTAATTTTTTGTTTATTTTAATTCTACCTTTCACCGACAGAAATCCAATCAATAAGAGATAACCCACTGTTAATAATCCGGATCGACTGCCCGATAATGTAGCAAATATAATAAAAGTTACAGTTAGAATTAAAAGAGTGACTAGGTTTCTGTTTGAAGTTTTTCTAAAATTCACAGCTACGTATATAAATGTGAATAACAGAATCAAATGCAATTGGATAAAAACGCCTGTTATATAGCCCGCAAATCTACCAATAATATCACTTGAAAGGCGTATATAAAAACCTATTACAATTGTAGCTACTAATATTAGCATAACGTTCCGTGGATTTGCAGGATAGGCATCGGTAAGTACATTTTGTTTATTAAGATTCTTTCCGCCTCCAGTACTAAGACCTAAAACAATTGAAGCATTAGAAAGCATTATAAATATTAGTGAATAATTTAGATCGTAGGATGTAAATGGATATCTAGTCAATATTGACGACCATGGATCATATAATAAAGTGACTACTCGCCCCATGTAAAATATCACAGCAATTATCATTAAAATCAAAACAAAGGGATCTGTTCTTTTCTTTTCGTATGAAAGTATTAGGAGATTTTGTATACAGAATATGCATAATATAATTATTGTATATTCATTCACATACTGATTACTTCCCAGCTTATAATAAAGATATATGCCTATTGCACAAATAATAATATTGGCAATTTTTAATAAGGAATTTAGATCATAACCGGTTTTATTTCTAATGTTACAAATCATTGCGCACGGAATCCTTTTTCACAGGAACTATAGAACTTAACTCTTGAAATTTGCCGGCAAAAAAGCTCATTTCCTGTACATCAATCCCAACCCGTCTTCAATAATAACAGCCACGTCCAGGCGAGTCATCACCCCGTATCAACCGTCAGTAACTAGGTTGAATACCTTGGATAAGCGCATTGTAAGTTTTTTTCTGCTGAAGCGTTTGATAAACGCATCCGACACATTTTTATCGATCCTGTCGGCTACCAAAAATGCCTGCAGTTTTTGAATCTGGATATCCTCGGATTCATCGTAGAAAAGGATGAGCCCATTTCCATATTGTTCCAGGACTCGAACAACCTCGCTATCACGAGACGCAAGGCATATGATTCGACATTTATTGCCCATATAATCATATAGCCTGGCTGGAATCCATGACGTAGTATCAATATCGGAAGGCATACATAGCATGACGTATGCCATACAACGTATGAGTTGATAAAAGCTTGGATGCTCAAGATAACCATGTATTATTACCTTATATTTAATACCAATTCCTGCTTGATTACAAAGGTCTATAAATGTTTTTCCCTCATTGCCTGCATAATGCAATTCCCGGGGTTCATTTAAATGACTGTTTTCTTCTAATTTGGATAGTAATTTTAATATAGGTAACGGGGTATAATTACTCTTGCAATCAATTGATCCACCATAAAAAAATGAGTTTGGAATCGAACTATTTTTATTATTTGTATGGATATCATCCAGGTCAAAGCCGTTAGGAATAACCCAAATTTTGTCTTTTAAAAATGGGTGCTTCTCTATCATTCTGGCCTGACTAACTTCCGTGTTAACAATTAGAGCATTACAATATCTAAGATAATAACGTTCAAGGATATTTGAGATAAGATTATAGTATGATTTTAAAAATCTCCTATGCATTGGATTGAGAGTCCAAAGATCACGAAAATCGGTCACCCATGGCAGTTTATATTTAAATTTTATCCAGGCGCCTATTAGATTGATACTGAATGGACTACATGTAGTATAAACTATATCAGGTTTATATTTTATGATTTCTTTACCTATGCGATTAAGTACTAATAAGCTCCAAAAAATATGACCATCAGGTGGTATTATATTGTTCATAAAATAACCCATATATCTTGCCAATCGATGTACATACTTACGATCTTGAAGGTAGCAGAATGTATCGTGACACATAGGAGAAACTGTGATAGCTGAGCACAACTGATTCATTAGTTGTTGGCTGGTTTTTGTGTGTCTGCTGATCTCCTTTGGACAAATAACCACGGCCTCCCAACCGAACCGTGGTAAATATTTAAGAAACTTTACATTACGTTTTGTAGCCACATTGACTCGTGGAGGAAAGCAAGAAGTAATCCAGAGCACCTTTTTCACAGTTTGATATTCTCTTCGCGTTTATATATCTTCAAAATGAGAATAAGATCAACCATCACTAGCCTTTTTCAGTATCGTTCTGACTGGTTGATTTAAATCCACTAACGTGAAAACGCTCAGGTGAAATGCCGGTGATGATTCTCCGTATCGAGCGCACCTTGACGCGTGTGTTATCATTTGTTGAACAGGATATCCCAAAGCGTGTATGGCAAACTCCAGTGGACCATCTAAAGATTTTATTAAAGTCAGATTATTCATAAAATCGTATTCTGAGACTATATACCAATTGTTTGCATAATCAATATTTTTTGTTTTTGAATTGGCTTTCTTTACTGTATCCTCAATTATCACCGCATCGTCGTTCAAAGCTATTTGTCTGTTCAATCTTATTTGTCTGTCAAAAGACAGCAAAACATAATTGATTGCATTATCTGTTAATTCAACAACATCACATCTCGAACTAAATCTATCTGTTTTAAATAAAGAAGATGGAGAAAAATCAAAAAACAAATCGTCAATCATGGGAATATTATGTGCTTCCTGTGAACGCTGGAAAATATTTCGGGAATCCTTGGTATAATTGTATCTACCAAGATCAATTAGGATCGGATTTCCATTATTGAAGATAACTATTGATCCATTATCGGCATGGCCATGAGACACGCCATTATGCTTCTTGGCGTATATCCATACCTCAAAGTTTCTATTCGATAGATAATGCCACTTATTTATAATATCATTATCAACAGTTGCCATTTGTTGTTGGGCAATGTGATCAATAAACCCTTCCATTCTAAATAGTTTCTGCCATGGAGAATTTTTTTTACTATGGCGTGAAAATGGCCGGCCCAACATCCATTCAGGAAAAACATCAGGAGAGACGTCGCCGAAAAGCGGGTATTCGCCAGTTTCAAATTTACTTTGAAGCAAGTCACATACTTCCAGCATCTGAGATACTCTCGGGCTTAACCATGCTATCATTTCATAATCATTGGAGATTTTAGCTACATATAACATTTCAAGATAGGACCGTGTCAACAACATCTGATAATGGCTTGATTCTTCCTGAAGGACTCCATTTTTTATCATCTTATCTGTTTCGACAAAGAGGATTTCCTGCCCAATCTTTTTCACCTGTTTAATGTTCAGTAGCGCACCGCATATGTACAAACAGCACGCGTTATTCAGGATATGATTGTTTGTATTTCGCCAGTGATATTCAAGATTATTTATCAAGTGATTCAGTTGAAACTCATATGAGCGCGACAGATTTTCCCAGAAAATATCTCCTTTTTTTGAATATTCTTTTGTGAAAATTATAAAGAAAAGCCAGTTTAACAAACGATCAGAAATCGAGTACGATTCGAATATCTTAGGATCTGAAACTTCCCTGAAGCTCTCAAGCCATAACTCAATAGAATTATAGCCGAGATTAACGGCATTTTGAACAGGGCTTTCCTGGATTAAAATCAGAAGCCACTTAAAACGGTGTACAGAAAATGTATCTTCATTGTCAGCAAATTTTTTACAAAACAAATCATCAGAATATGGAAGATAGCGGGATGCAAACTTAATTTTAAGGTCTTGGTGGCGGCTGGAACATAATTCTATTTCCCGTGTTGGGATATGATCCCATTTCGACCGATCAAGTATAAACTCACTGCGGCCACCCTGTATTAAGCTCAAAAGATACCGATTATTCTTAAACTGAACGGCTTTAAACCATTTTTTGTATTTAAAGCGACCCTCGAGTTTGAAATAGATAAGCTTTACAGACAAATCATAAAAAGTAATGACGAAAATACGGAAACTTGTAACAGATAAAAGCGAATTTCTAAGGAGATACTGAAAATGATGGTCACCAAAGAGACAACGTATTTTAGAAAATAGACGCATAATGACGCCCTTCAATATATAACTGCATCCAAACGTCCAAGATCAAGATTTTCCAATATTGCCACGCTTCGTTAATACTCAAATTCTGTTTTCTGATTAGTGGAAACAGCATCGAGCTATTAATCATTTCTTTACGCATCAAGTACCCGTTTTGCAAAACCCTGTCAAAGTATACCGATTTATAAGTGTTTACCCACAATCCAATGGGTGCGCCAAAACCTTCTTTAGGCCTATAAAGCACTTCATTGGGCAAATATTTTTCCATAAGTTTTTTGAAGATATACTTTTTTTCACCTTTGTTGACCTTAAGATCTGACGATATAGCGATACTGACCTCAACAATACGATGATCAAGCAAAGGAACACGGCACTCTAACGATACTGCCATTGTCATTTTATCATTCAAAAATAAAATATCATCTTGAAGGTACCACCTCAAATCACTCAGCATAATTGCATTAAGCATATCTTTCGATCTATTGATTTTGTATAATTCATCAAATTCAGTACGATATACAGAAGGTCTAAACCAGTCAAAAAAACCTCTCCACCTTTTTGAGTCCCGCGGTTTCCATTTGTCATAATAAGAGTATTTTGGATTTTTGTCATAAATAAATTTGCCAATTATCGACTTTAACAATGGATATTCCACATGATGTGAATATCCACCAAACAGCTCATCACCGCCAGCACCACTCAGGATTACCTTGACATGTTTTGCGGCTTCCTTAGCAAGACCATAAGTAAAAACAAGTGCCCCATCTGCAAATGGCTCTTCCAAATGCCATATTAGTTTTGGCAGATCTGTTATTAGCTCTTTATCAAATACATTTTTTACAAAATGACGAGTTCCATATTGGCGAGACACCATAATAGCTTGTTCGGTTTCATCAAATTTGCCTTCAGCATTTCCCCAGCTAATATGAAATGTGCTCAAAGGTGTCTCAGTCTGTATAGCTGCTATGGCAGTCACTGCTGAACTGTCGATACCACCGCTCAAAAAACTGCCTACCGGCACGTCACTACGCATCTCAATACGCATGCTATCCATTAGCACTGTTTTAAGCTGCTGCATTGCATTTTCTTCATTGTGGATAGTATTGTAGGGCAACGATAGCTGCCAGTAATGTCTTATCTCATAATTACCATTACTCCATTTAAGATAACTGCCAGAAGGAAGTTTTGATATACTGCGAAAAGGTGACATTGGAGCAGGAATATACATCAATTCCAGATAAGTGCTAAGTGCATCAAAATTAATTTCTTTTGAAACACGATCTGTTACAAAAATCGATTTAAGCTCTGATGAAAATATTAAATTATTATCTACAACAGCGTAATAGAGCGGTTTGATCCCAAGACGATCACGGATCAAGAAAACCTTTTCTTCTTTTTTGTCATAGAGTGCTATGGAATACATGCCATTTAGTTTATTAATAAAATCTATGCCGTATTCATCGTAGAGATAGGGCAATACTTCAACATCAGAATGGGTCTTAAATATATGGCCTTTCTTCACCAACTCTTCGCGCAACTCTATATAATTGTATATTTCCCCATTGCATATAACAACAACCGTCCTGTCCAGATTATAAAAGGGTTGCTGACCATGCTCAATATCAATAATACTTAGTCGGCGCATTCCTAATGAGACAGTATCGTCAACATAATAACCATCGCCATCAGGGCCACGATGCTGCTGCGTTTCTCCCATCTTTTTTAACAGAGACAACGGATCGTTATCTCTGAATGTGAATCCAAAAATCCCACACATAAAACCCCTTACAAGTCAAACTGTTCTATATATTTCTCTTCTGTCACTTCCTTAGGTATAATTACGATCTTTCAAATTTTGATCAGAAGCAGTATTATCAGATCAGGTTATGGATAAATCGAGTTTTTCTAATTCTGATAGAGGATACTTTGCAAGAACGAATTTACTGGCAATATTAACATTAACGCAAAATTTATTTTGATTTGTTAGTAAATATGTATTTGAATTCTGAAAAGGCTTTGCCAATATTTTGTTTGATGCGGGCGTACTATCTACAAGTCGTTTATAGCAATTCTTAAGAAACGTTTTAGTTCTCGAATCCATGTTACTAATATGCTTAAATTGATAATTGAGTGATATAAAAAGCATGTTAAAAATATCAAACCCAAAATACACTTTCTCATCAAAGTGAAAATGCTCCCAATCAACTATATTTAAATCGTTTCCGCCTTCGATAATGTTATTACAAAGAGCCAAATCCCCATGAATTGCGAAGTCCTTTGCTCTCAGCCATTTTTCGCTATAATACTCAATAATCATTTCGATTTCATTCTCGTTTCCGCTAATTGGCGCACTGCGCGGAAATGTTTTTCCTGCAAATTCAGGAATCTCAATTTCAAGAAAATTCTTTCCTGTTAAATTTACTTCATAATCCTTTTCTGCAATGCGGCAAAACCAATCATACCCTCTTTTTTCATTTTCAATCAGCCGGTTAGCTTGTTCTGAAAAAGCAACCTTTTTGTAAAAACGCTCTCTACCTTTCCAGCATTTATAGAGTGCAACATTATTGTTATGAGTTTCCGAACTCAGCAATTCGTATGTGGTTTTCTCCTCATGCATCTCTAACTTGGCCTTTTTTTGCCACAACAATAAAAGAAGGAGCAAGCTCAAATAGGCGTAGTCTTTTGTACACTAGCCAATCAAGGTTTCTTCTCATTTTTCGAAACGCTTTCTTAACAACGTTTCGCGTTTTTCTCGTCCGATACACTGGTTCATAATTCTCTTGCATTTTTTTTCTGAAGGGAAGAATCTTCTGCGGAAATCTGTAATCAGGGAAAACTGCATATGTTTCAACCGCTTCGAATCCGGCCCGCTTGATTAATCTCTCCAATTCCCTACGTGAATATATGTAGTTAACATAGGGCCTACCATACCAAATACTAGAAATGATATTTGCAATTTTCCTTGGAAGAAAAGCAGTATAAAAAAGGCCGACATGAACATCTTTTTTCCATAGAAAATGCTGGTAATCATACCTATTTTCTATAGCCAAATAGAGCCTGCCACGTGGCCTTAGACCACGACAAACCCTCTCTAAAAATTCAAATTGGAGAAGCATAGGATCATAACTTGGTTTTGTAACGCGAAATTTTTCCCTTTTCAGAAATTTGTTAAGTTCCACCTCGTTCTCAACAGGTATCCATTCCAACACACCATTAACTATTGAAAAATCAAATGTTCCTTCGAGATGTAAATTGTTTCTTAAATTGGCATTCAATAAGTAACAATTATCAATATTTTCTTCTTTTAAGCGATACTTGACGAATTCCAATGAGTCTCTTGTTTGGTCAATGCCAAGTATTGCTTTGCAATTTTTTGCGCAATAAATAAGTAAATTGCCCCACATGCAACCATAATCAGCGCCAACGTCGCTTTTCTTTATATCCAGCAGCCTCAAACCGACCGACCTCATCGAGTCGAATATAATATTTTCTAGATTTGGAAATAACTTTTGGACCGTATCGCGAGTAGTAGCACTTCTTAAGTGACTAAATAAAACTGCTTGCTCTTTTCTGCTAAGATTACTCCAATACCCCTCTTGAGATGATGTGTCATAGTAAATGCCATCAACATTTTTATATAATTGATCTAATTTGGAACATAGTTTGTTCATATATCAGTTAATTACCTTTCATTTTGAGAACAGGGAGATGAGATAAAATTTAATATTGAACTTCCAAAAATTGGTCACATGTTTCTCATACCAGGTAACCGTTCACACTCCCTGGCAGCCGACAAGCTTTTGCAGGGTTTCAACCGCGGACAAGGTTGCACCAAAAGGCGTATTCTCAACGGATTGTGCTTTGAAACCCGAAAAAGGCTGTTGGCTGTCAGGGGGGGGGGAAGTGAATGATTACATACCAGGATATGCATTAGCAATTCACTCCAGATTCAATTTCCTTCTCACCGACTTGACCACAAATTTTATATCTTGCCTTTTCAGCCCGAAAAAAATGGGTTGATAATAAGACAACACCATGACCATAATTGTGTATAAAACTCCGGCAAGAAAAAAACTGTAAAAGACCTTATTCTGTAAAGCCAAGCCCCGATCTACACAGACCATTGCAATCAATGCAATCCCTAACAGGCATCCGACACTCATTACTTGATGTCCCATATATCGCCAAAAATGAAGCTTCAGCAGCCGGGCATTAAACCAGAGCTGAACATTTACTCCTATAAATTGCAGGACTACCATCTTTATTGCCAGCCCTGTTGCTCCGGCATCCAATCCGAATCTTTCCTGTGGAGCTATAAGAAAATAGGTTACAGGCAGACCGATGAGCATAAATGTCACCCCAATATTTCTATAAAGAGCGGTTTGCCCTGTAGCATAGAAAACAGATCCGCTCAACTGCCCATAGGTCTGGTGGATGGGATAAAAGGCCATGATGGCCACGGCCAGGGTTGCTTGATGAAATTTTGCTCCTCCCATAATAAGGGTGACTTTGTCAGCCTCCACCGCAATAAAACATGCGAAGTAAGCAGCAATGGCATACAGCATAGGAATATACCGGCGAAAAAGTCGAGCCATTTCCCGAAGATCTTTTTCACCAAAAGCAATTGAAAATTCACGAATGATGAGAGGGGTCATGGCAGAGGTAAAAAGGAAACAGACCGCACCAATCTGATATGAAAGCCCGTAAAACCCCTGTTCCACGCTTCCGGCAAATTTCTGCAGCATCCATCTATCCAGAATGCCTACAATCAGCCCAACCAGCGCATAAACAAAGAGGGGATGGCTATAATGGTAAAACTCCTTCGCGTATGCCCTGATTTGAGCATGGGAAAGTTTCCATCTTTGCTTTAGCGAATACCCTTTGCGCTCCATTACCCAGATAAAAGCCAAGGCAAGAAACATTAAGATAAAATAATGATAGAAAAAAAAATTGACCAGATTCAACTGACTTGTAAAAAAAAGGACCAGAATAATGGCAAGCGCCAACCCCCTTTGAATAATCCTGGCAATCTCTGTGGATACCGTCACACCATACGCATCGGCCATTTTGTTTATAATCCGAACAAACCAGGTAAGGATTCCCCATACTGCCGCAAGATAGATGTAAAAAAGCTTCTGATCTGGCAAAAAAGTGGTGTAAGAATCTGTTACATGGATACATCCCACAAATATGATCAAGAAAAAAGAAACCAGGCACGCAAATGAAAGGTAAAACGAAACAAGCCCAAAATTTCGCTGTCGCTGGGAAAGCTTGGTATAAAACCCGATGGAGGAGCCCATATCCAAGAAATTCACGACTTGGACAAAAAAATTGGAGAGAAAGCTAAAATCTCCATACGCTCGCGGTCCCAGCCCGCGAGGAATAATGGCCTGAGTAACAACACTGATAACTAAGCCAATTAGGTTGGCAGAAAGCTTAGCAAGGTAGCGTTTTTTGAGGGAGTCAGTAGGCATAAGAGAGAATCTTTAGATATTCAATTCCTTTATTTTATTGCTAATCACCTGCCAGAAAAGAAGTTCTTCAGTTCCCTCCATTTTAATAAAGTCTTGTTTGTATTTGGCATATCCTTCTTCATAAACATAAAACTCCTTTTCCAAGTCGATACTTACATTTCTGCTGATATTAATTGGCGTCTTTCTAAAATAGGATGCGAATTTTGAAATGTACCCTCCATACATGGTCTTCTCAATTCTGTCCGTCGTGACGAAAATCATGGGCTTTTTGTACAGCACAGGGAAATTTATAGAAGTACTGTTTTGTAAAATAACGAGTTTTGCTTTTTTAACTAATTCAGCAGTTTTGCCTCGAATCACCTTTCTTCCTTGAAAATAATCCGGCAGTTCTTCATAGTGTGAACGGGGATGAGCAGCAATCACGACCTCTAAATCCAATTTTGTTTCTATGTAATCAAAGAAGTTGCAGAGGAAAGGAAAGTACTCTTCGGCACTTGTTAGAGCAGGTATTCCTAAGGATGTATAATCAGAATGAAAAACGTAATCCTCATCCAAAAAAACCGCAATGTCTTCTTCCTTTTTCTCACTATTTTTATCCTCCAAATAAATATCATAGTCCAATGTATGGATCCAAATCGTTTTTGTCTTATGGTCTATAGTAGGCCTATTAGGAGTTTTTTTTCCACTGGCGAGAAAAAAAGTAGCAGAATTTATCTTCAAAAACCCAGGGGGAATTCGTGTAAACAAAAACTGCATATGCTTAATGAACTTTCGAGGAGTCAAAGATATTATTTTTCGCGCCGTAACGTGTATCTGCCTATTCGGGCGAGGGATTGCTGGAACAGCAAAAACAGCGTAAGGAACGTCATGTCTCGATATTGATTTGAATATACTAAAGGTTTTTACGTTATACGCTATTATGCTAATAATAAAGCAATCTCTTCCTTGTTTGTTTATTGCGGCAATCGCATCTCTTCTGCGTTTGAATTTAATTACGCCTTTATAATTGCTTGGTTCATTTATCCTTGATGCATCAACCTGCGGACGCAAAAATGGTGTGAAGTCGTAAATAAAGACATGGAAGCCATTGTTAAGAAAAACTTCAACGCCAAATCTTTTATAGTCCCTTTGACTAAAAGGGGATTCGACGAGATATATTATTTTAGTTATTTTACTCATATAATGACAGTTTCAACTCAAGCTAAACTGTCTATCAGGTGAGTCTCCTGAATCCAGAATGAATGACATCTCCCTTGAGATATTTTTTTGTATCGCCTGACTCCAACGCTTCTTTGATTAACCCAAAAACAGAATCTGAATCAGCAATAAACTGATCAATAATGTGGTCAGAATAGGCATAGGTAGCGTACACTGCCGCGCCCAGAAGGTAACCTTTTTTCAGCATTTCCTGGGTATAGAGAGTTTGGACCGCCAAAGGGTTTTCAGCTTCGAAAGAAATGTGCGTCAGCGGCGGAATGCCGTTGATATGAACACGCAGATCATGTTTTTGAGCCAGCTTGCGCCAGCCATCATTGATTCTTTCACCATAGCGGACAAGGAATTCCGGCACATTGTTTTCTTCCATTTTTTTGATGGTTGCCAGCGCCGCGACAAAACCAATACGTTCTGTCCACATGGTAGAGCTGATAAAACTGTTCTGAGCGCAATCCATGATGTTTCTTCGTCCAATAACGGCCGATATGGGAAAGCCGTTGCCAAAGGCCTTGCCAAAGACTGCGATGTCCGGCTCGATTCCGTAAGTCAGATGAATGCCGCCCAAATTGATCCTGAAACCAGAGGTCACCTCATCAAAAATGAGAACTGCTCCGATTCTGTCAGCAATTTCTCTGATACCTTCAAGAAATCCGGGAGCAGGACCTTGCTCCCGCCGAGGTTCCATGATGATGACACCAATTTCATCAGGATATTTGTCCACCAATACCTCAAGTTCATTAAGTTTGTTGTAGTTGAATGGCAATGCAGTATCTTTGAGTTCCCGCGGAACACCAAGAGGATCAAGTCCGGGCAGGAGCTGGCCATCAAGATTAGACGCGTCTCCGATATTGGCAGACAGATACCAGTCATGCCAGCCATGATAACCGCAAAAAGCTACCCTGCTCTTTCCTGAAGCTGCACGGGCAATGCGAACAGCAACGGCACAGGCTTCGCCACCGGTTCTTGCAAAACGCGCCATATCAGCCCAGGGATGCAGATCGATAAGCCGCTCGGCCAGTTCCACTTCCTCATAGCAGCTCAGGGAACACATTGCCCCTTTTTGAATGGCCTCAATCACGGCCGCATTCACATCTTCATCAGCATACCCAAGGATGCATGATCCTACGCCCATTTGAGCAAAATCATAATAATGATTCCCGTCCATATCCCAGACTTCACAACCTTTTGCTTTTGAGTAATAGGCAGGCCAAAGATCAGGGAGAAATTTTTCAGCCCTCTTGGAAAGGAGTTGATTGCCACCGGGGATTAGTGTTTTTGCTTTATTCCATAAGGCTGGGCCTTTCATCATTTCTTTCATTCCTTGCTTTTCTTTTTCCTGAATTTTATGAAAATTCTCCCAATACTTTTTGGCAATTGGTTCCGTGATACGATATAGTTCTTTATCTATCACGAACTTCACGATTTCTTCATCTTGAGCTGTAACTATGTCATCTCCGAATGCTTCAATAACTGCTTTGAAAAATTGGTAATCCTCATCGTAGTCAAGTGTAAATCTCAAAGCATTGTCATAAACGGGAAAAGGGATATGAATATCCGCGAGCTGTGCTTGATTAAATATGCGTCCCCATCCTGTCTCCAAAATATCCCCAAAGTGACCCTTTAAGGATGATTCTAAAAAACCCTTAGAATATCCACTGGAATTCATACCAAAGGGCAGATTTGAAGTTTTAACATACGATGCGCCATGAAGCAGGGCATTATAAACGGCTCTTATTCCTTTTACCGAACACAGGATGTCATCGCCATCAATGGAAACAATAGCATCAAGGGAATGCGCCTTTGCCGCCTGAAGATGTCGAAGAGGAATATTGTTAATTGAGCCATAAAAAACTGCTGCCTTATCTTTCGCAAAACGTTCTAACTCCCTGTTTTCTCGTTCGTCAGAAGTAGCAATGATAATATTGACTTTTCCATCAATCAGTTCAGTCTGAAATTCTTCTGCTACTCTTTCAATAAGGAAGTGTAAGATGGGATGGCCATTAACCGGTAACAGATGTTTCTTTTTAAGCCTTGTTGATCCGAGTCTTGCGGTGATAAATATCCCTATTTTCATCCCTGAAACTCGATATAGGTTGAACATTTATCAGACTCTTCGATGGCATACAGCAATTTTAAAACCTTATGGTCGTTTTCCATGGAATTGATAAAAAGGGTTTTTTCTTCTATGGCCTGTATAAAAGCCTCCAACTCGTCAATATACATGTTTTCGCCTATATTCGGATTATAATCCCCCTCGGCTGGTTTCATTTCATAGGGCATGCTTTTCCATTCATTCATTTTTGGATCATATACCTGTATTTGATTTTGATTCCAATCCCACTGCAATTGCTTTTTATCTCCATTTATAAGGAGTCTCCTTGTAGCATAACGGGACACTACATCAATTGTCATTGTGGCCATAAAATCTTTGTAATCAAGGAGAAAATTATAAGTATCGTCAATTTCTTCCGCCCCTTTTATATCAATAGTCTTCCTGACATTTCCGCATACCCGTTTTGGAAATCCGAACAGATGTGTCAACCAGGTTAGTTCAAAGGGCACAATTTCCCGTGCCCCTCCAGTTGCGTGGTTGGAGACATAGTAGTCGGACACCTTTTCATAAGTATGCCAGTCAGGGAGATATTGCCCAGAATGAAAAATGATATTTGATACCTTGCCCAATACTTTTGATTTTAAAATATCGGATATTCTTTGTATCGCCGGATGAAAAAGAAGGGTTGATGAAGGAGCGGCCACTATGTCTGTATTTCTCAGTTTCTCCTTAATAATATCCATGTTTGTATCCACTACACTAGCCTCCACAAAAAAATGGATACCTTTTTCAATAGCAATTTCCATATAAAGATGGTGAAAATCTGGAGGGACTGAGATAATAAGAGCGGAAGGCTTCTCGCTGTCCAGGGCTGTTCCTATATTGGAATAGCTTCTTATCCCATACTTTTCCTCTGCTTCCTTTCGCCTGCCTTCTCTTACATCAAACCCCGCAATATCGTTAGTTTTATAACCTAAGGCCTTCAGACACCGAACCCTTCTTTTCCCCATGGATCCAAGACCAACTATTAAAAATCTCATTTCTTATCCTCCGACGGATCTTTGAAACAAATAGTTATGAGTTGGTACGCTCTTGAGTTCAGAAGTTCATAGCCTCAACAGCTTAACAGCTCATCAACTCAAATCCCCTCAATCACTTTCAACGTCTTGCGATACTCCGCCCACTGGCCTATGTCGATCCAGGCTTTTTCACTGACGGGGTAAACACCTATTGTGCCGTTTTTTTCTCTTACTTTATCCATCAGATGGGTGATGTGGAACAATTTATTGTCCGGAATCAGGTCTATTACGTTTGGATTCAGAACATACAGCCCTGTATTCACCAGAAAACTGTACTCCGGTTTTTCCTGAATCCGTTCCAGGCTGCAGCTAGTGTTCAATTCACATATCCCGTACGGGATGTTAAACTGCTTAGTTGACGCCACCAATGTAATGTCGTAGCTGTTTTTTGTATGAAAGCGATAAAGATGAGCATAGTCGGCTTCGATAATGATATCGCAGTTGGACACAAAGAATGGCCTGTCCAGCTTGTCCTTGAGCAGTTTGAGACTGCCGGCAGTGCCTCTTGGCTCATCTTCTTCAGCAAAGCCTATGGAATAGTCCGGTTTTTTTTCTTCAAAATAGGCGCGCAGGATTTTGGACATGTGATGTATTGTAAGATAAAACTCGCACACGCCATAGGCCCTGAATCTGTCTATGATATGATCGATTACGGGTTTGTCGCCAACAGGGATAAGGGGCTTGGGCAAAACTTTTGTAAAAGGTTCTAGGCGGGTTCCCCTGCCGCCGGCCATAATCACAACCGGGGCGTCCAGTTTTTGATCTCCTGATCTTCTGTTATTCCCGAATACCTTTTCCCAGGTTATGAAGTCTACTACTTTGCGATTCTGATCCAGGATGGGAACCAGATCAATTTTATTTTCTGTGAAAATCTTTTTAATTTTTTCCGGATCAAAATCTTCCTGGAATACAAAAATTGGTTTTTTGTTGTAGGCATTTTCAATGGCGCCGATCAGATCCTGCTCTTTGAGAATGTAACGTCTGATATCGCCGTCAGTCAAAGCGCCGATCAGGGCCTGGCTCTCGTCAACTACGAGCAGAACCTTCTCCGCTGTTTTATCCAAGGCTTCCATGGCCTCTTTGATGGTGGCTTTGGGATGTATGGTTATGTCTTTCATAACGGCCTTATTTTTTTATTTCACAAGATTAACTATCCATTTTAATATCGTAAAATTCTTTCTTCAGAATATTTTTCAGATCAAAATGTCTGATGGTTTCCTTGATAGTCTTTGCTGTGTTTTCTCCCTCATAGGGATTCCGTAAGTTCTGGAGGCTTTGTCTAAATTCGGTGGAGAGCGCTTGCTTAATCGATTTAACAATTGCTTCCTTTGCTGGTGAGCAGTTAATGACACTTTTGGTCTGAATACGCCCTTTTTGCCTGTCGCCTATGTTAACAGTAGGGACCTTAAAGCTTGGCGCCTCTACGATTCCACTTGATGAATTGCCAACTACGGCTTCTACATGTTTCATGGCGCTCAAATACCGGAGCTGACCCATTGATGTAAACGAAATGGCAGCGTTTGTCTCTGTTGTCACATATTCATCAATCATCTGGTTAATAATCCGGCCTTCAGTGTCCGCATTGGATTTTGTAAAAATCACACGTAAACCGTCAATTGTATCTATGGCATCAAGAAGATTTTGGAATTGCGTCTGAGCAGTCGCTTGTTCGAGAGTTACAGGGTGATAAGTGACAAGAATGTATTGCTGTCCAAGAGAGAAACCGATTTCTTTTTCCAGATCCTCTCGCGACAGAAGCGGCAGTTTTCGAATATTTTCGATTCCGAGGGCACCCACATTAAAGACCCTGTCCGGCGATTCACCCAGTTGAATGACCCGTTTTCTATATTCATCTGTAGCGGTAAAATGGAGATGACTCATCTTGGTAATTGAATGCCGGAAGGCTTCGTCAACTGCTCCCCGCGTGGTTTCCCCGCCGTGTATATGGCCAATTGGGATGCGAGAGACACAAGCCGCACCGGCAGCGCAAAAGATCTCAAACCGGTCACCCAAGAGGACCAGAATATCAGGTTTCAACTCATCATAGGCCTCTGCAAAACCGATCATGCCAAGGCCCATCGATTTTGAAATGCCTACTGGTGTATCTGAAGAGAGGAGCATCTCAATTTTTTTATTAATCTTAAAGCCGTCTTCTTCTATCTGCCTATATGTCAGTCCAAACTCTGGCGAAAGATGCATACCCGTTGCGATAATCTGGAGTTCAAGGTCAGAATCCGCCTGGATTGCCTTCATCAGCCAGTAAAACAGGCCGTATTCCGCGCGGGTTCCGGTGACAATGCAGATTTTGCGTCTCATTTCGTTAGCTTGTGGTTCGTAGTTGGTAACCAATCAGCTCGTCAACTTTGTAATCTCTGTCTGCCTTCCGCCCAATCACCTCATCCCATCGCATTGGACTGATGCCTGTTCCGGGCCGCTTTGTGGTCAGATTTTCCTCGGTGAATTCTTCGCCTTCTTTAATGTCTCTTGCTGCCACAATGCTCTTTCGAGCGACGGGTTTGTTTTTCAGTTCCGAAGGCGACGGCTTTTTTATTTCGCTGCCAAGAGCTTTTTCGATATTGTGGATAGCCCGAACCATGGCTTTGAGTTCATCCGGTTCAAGAGAGGCTTTGTGATCCGGGCCTTCCATATTCTTGCTCAGAGTGAAATGCTTTTCGATGATCGAAGCTCCCATGGCAACGGCTGCAACAGGGACCTCAATGCCTAATGTATGATCAGAATAACCGACTCGAATGCCGGGGGAGGCGGCCTTGATTGTGAGCATAGCCCTTAGATTTACATCCTGCATGGGTGTTGGATACTCAGTATTGCAATGCAGGACTGCGATCTTATTAAGCGTAGTTCCAGCAGTAACCAATATATCAAGAGCAGCTTCGATCTCGCCTAAATCCGCCATGCCGGTGGAAAGAATTATCTCTTTTTTGAGAATGCCGATTTTTCGCAGATAGGGCAGGTTAGTAATCTCGCCTGATGGAATCTTGAAGGTCTCCAACCCCAGATTGTGCAAGAGGTCGATACTTTCCAGATCAAACGGACTGGAGAGAAACTGTATATCTTTCTGTCTGCAATAGGCGATGAGTTCCCTGTGAGCATCAGCATCCAGTTCAAGCCTTTTGATCATCTCGTACTGTGATTCGGCTCTGTCAGTAGTCTGTCTCTGATAATCAGCCTTTTGGGCCGACTTGCATACTACTTTGTCCGCCAAAAACGTCTGGAATTTTACGGCATCTGATCCAGCATCTACGGCAGCATCAATCATTTTTTTAGCCAGCTCCAGGCTTCCATTGTGATTTACGCCTGCTTCGGCAATGATGAAGGTTCTTTTATAGTTCATAGCTGGTAGCTCGTAGTTGGTAGCAAAAGAAGTGAAAGCTCAAAGATGAAAGATAGAAGAATTTGGGGGAGCATTCTTGATAATCTTTGCCCCGCAACCAATTATAGAATTTTCACCGATTTCAATATATTCCCGTGTTACCGCATTGCTGCCGAAAAAAGTCCCTCGACCAACCTTAACCCCACCGTTGATTACAGCGTCTGTGGCGATGTGGCAATGATCTTCGATGACGGCATCATGTTCGATAAGTGCCCTGGTATTGATGATGCAGTTTTCCCCGATTTTTGCTCCAGCATTCACCAGTGCATAGTGCATGACGATAGTTCCCTCTTCAAGCCGGGCATGTCTCGAAACATAAGCCAGCGGCGATATAATTACAGGCAGCCTGCCGCCAAGTTTTTTTACTTTCTCGAAAAGCCTTATCCGCTTTTCCGGACTCTTGATCTGACCCAGAGTAACTAGGCAATTCTTATGTTCCTTGACCAGATCAGGCAGATCATCATCTGTGGCGATGATTTCATAGCCCAGAATCTTCTGATGCAGCTTTTCCGGCACATCCACAATGCCCGCGATCTGAAACGTTCCAGCCTGTTCGATTACGTCAACGCAGGATTTACAGTGACCGCCTCCTCCTATGAGAATTATTTTATGCATTTTGAAAAAATTTAATAATATAGTCTATTTCAGGCTCTTTTAAATTTACAGAACATGGAATATTAATAGTTTTGTCAATCAAATCATTTGCTTTTTCGATTTGATAAAATTGACAACTCCTATAGGGCTTTTGCATATGGTTAAGGTACCATACAGGGCGTGTCTGAATATTGTTTTCAGTAAGGTAGGTCATTAACTGTTCTCTGTCTTTTCCGTATGCGCTTTTATCAATTTGCAATGCGTACATCCAATGATTGTTTTCCGCATATTCCGGAGTTTTCGCAATATGTAATCCTGAAATTTCATCAATTTCGTTTTTATAACGTCGATAGTTCCGCTTCTTTGTCTTTAAATATCCTGGAAGTTGTTCCAACTGTGCAACACCCATTGCCGCCTGAATATTTGTTAATCTGTAATTATAACCAATCTCATTATGAATATAACGAATTCCATCATCTTTGGCCTGTGTGGTCAGATATCTCGCTTTTTCCGCCAGCGCCGGATCATCGGTTAAGATCATCCCGCCGCCGCCGGTAGTGATTAACTTGTTCCCATTAAAGGAAAGACAGCCAAGTGTCCCCACAGTGCCGCAATGCCTGCCCTTATGTTTCCCGCTGATATACCGCGTGCCGAGACTTTCTGTGGCATCTTCAATGATTTTGATATTACGCTTGAGGCAGATATCGGTTAGTTCATCAAGGAATACGGCATTGCCAAATACATGGACAGGAATAATTGCGGAAATTCGCCTGCCGGTTAAACGGTTGTACGTGGATCCACTTCGAAATTCCGTCTCCTTTTCCAGAAAGCGGATTACCTTGCCGGCATCAATGTTATAATATCGATCACAGTCCATAAACACCGGATCTGCCGATAAATATATAACAACATTTATCGGCGAGATAAAGGTTAAGGTCGGCACAATCACTTCATCCCCGGGCTGCACACCCGCCAGATTTAAGGCAATATGCAGAGCGGCAGTGCCGTTCATGCAGGCCACGGCATGCTTTGCGCCGGTGTATTCAGCAATCCTTTGCTCAAAGAGGTCCACATACTTTCCCACAGAGGAGACCCACTCGGTATCAAGACACTCCTTGATGTACTTCCATTCGTTGCCTTGAATAGATGGAACTGAAAGTGGAATAACTTTGCTATATTCTTTCTTTTCCGCTCCTTTGTTTTCTTCGCCGGAAAAAGGGTTAATTACATCAAAAAAATCGTATTTTTTAAAATCCTTGTCGTTTGCGGTAATAAATTTCTTGATATTGTTATGCTTACATAGATTTGCAATTAAATGATCATAGATTTCATATTTTCGGACGTTATGATTTGCGGCACTTTCAAAAGTAACCTCCAAAATATCTATATTTGTTTCCAATACCTCTATTTTTTTATTAAGTAAGATATTCTTAATAATTCCATAGGATTTATCCGGTGAAATTGGGTCGCTAACCACCTTATCATTAGTAATGATCTGATAAAATTCAATCAAACTTATATCAGCAATAGCAAATCCATCTGCCCGGATCAGGTCTTCAAGGACTGCTTCTGCCTTATCATTAAACTGTGACTGGGCATTAAAAGCATATATAAGGATATTGCTATCTATACAAATATCCATCATCGTCTCTTCTATGCAGAAATTCTCTTGTTAAATTATCCTCTTTTAATTTTATTTTTGGTCCTTTTCTCAACAGCTCAATAAAATCTTTTGCGTCTTTAGTCTTATCTTCCTTTTCAATATCATAAATAATTTTTAGTTGCTTACCTGTTAATTTTTTCAGTAAATCAGGACTAATATCCAAAACTCCATTGGATTTCATTTTGGTAATTATATGCTGCATGTTGCCTCCTTAAACCGCCTCTCTTTTCAAATATTGTAGATATCAAACTTATATTTCTGCAAATTTTCAGGGTTCGTAAACCAGTTGATCGTCTTTTCAAGTCCTTCTCTTATTGAATACTTCGGCTCAAAACCGGTTAATTCCCTTATTTTTGTATTGTCGCACCACAAGCGATATACCTCTGATTTCTCGGGACGAAGGCGTGTATTATCTGTGATTACTTCTACATCGGAATTCATGATTTCTTTGATTTTATCAACTACGTCTCCTATGGAAATCTCAAAGTTGGAACCAATATTTACCGTCTCACCGATTGCCTTTTCGCATTCAGCAAGGGCAATAAATCCACGGCATATATCCTCAACGTAGCTGAGATCGCGCGTTGGGGTTAGATCACCAAGATTTATTACCCTTTTGCCACTTACAATCTGGGTAATAATGGTCGGGATAACCGCTCGAGCTGACTGGCGCGGCCCATAAGTATTAAATGGGCGTGCAATAATCAAAGGCAAGTTAAACGCATTGTGAAAACTTTTGGCCATTGCATCCGCGCAGATTTTTGAAGCACTGTAAGGTGACTGCGGCTGTAATGGGTGTTTTTCGTTAATAGGAACATACTGGGCTGTGCCATAGACTTCGGATGTGGATGTATGGATCACACGTTCACACCCATTTTCAAGCGCCCCCTGGCAGATATTTAGTGTCCCTTTGATATTTGTATCCGCATAGCTGTCAGGCGCAACATAAGAATACGGTATCGCAATAAGAGCCGCCAGATGGAATATCACATCTACACCTTTGGTTATATGCTTGCAATAATGGGGATCGCGCACATCACCGGTTAGCACTTCAATATCATCCAGACAATCTATATCCTCCAGCCATCCCCAATAGTTGAAGGAATTATAGCAGCTTAATGCCTTGACGTCGGCACCGTGCTCCACCAGCATCTCAGTAAGATGCGAGCCAATGAAGCCATCAGCACCGGTTACGAGAATGCGCTTATTTTTCAAATACAATCTTTACTCCTTATTGTTATTACTAATGGGGGACGTTGGTGCAAAGCTGCGTAAAGTTCGCTCGAGCCCACAGAGGCACAGAGGAATTATGAATAGGAAAGGAGGGCATGATTCTATGCGTCCCTTCTATCGCATCTCGTTTTTAATCAGCAGCTCCTATCGGCAGTCTCCGAACTCTGATACGTTTCTCCTCAAAGACAACGACCGCACCACCTCTTAACTCGTCCTCAATAGCAGAAAGATTAGCCACAAGCAAAGAAACCTGCCTTTCGAATCACTAATGGGGGACGTTGGTAGTTTTGTCAGTTTATGCAAGTATATCCCTCAACTTTGGGTCATTGTCAACTATCATTTTTCCCCTATACACGCATTGACCGACACTTACCCGCCCAATACTCAGTGCCTCGGCAACCTCCGAAGCACTGTATCCGTTATCGCTTACAGCTAGGAATGATATTATAGCTCGAGCCATACTAACTTCCCTTCTTCGGCTAGAAGAAATGATAGAGTTCGTTTTTAGATCAAGGTGGGAAGCGACTTTATCAATTAATTAATCTCTTAAACCTTCAGCTATGCTGATGGTCCTAGTTTTGCTATGCGGGTAAGTGGGAGTATTTTTTCACCGCCCGCTTCGCTCAAGACGCAAAGTTCGCAAAGAAAAGATATATTTTTTCTGCTGAGAGGGCAGAAAAGAATACGCTTACGCAAAAACCATAGCATAATCATTCAAAGCACATATATACCGACGAATAGAATTGTATAGTTGCCATAAGGCTTGTAGCTTTTGTTTTCCTTTCTTTCAAAGGAAAACAAAAAGGAAGTAAACTTGGCGTTCTTTGCGTCTTTGCGGTAAAATAGATGCCAGGAATCATCAGCCTTGTCACTCTGCGGTGTCTTGCACCAAGTTAATCCTCGACTTAAACCTGGCGAAAGGAAGAAACTGCCCCACGGGTTCGAGACCCAAGGCAGGGACCTTCTCTTCCGCTAGAATGGCTGGTTTTACCGATAAAAGAAAGCTTTTCATTTTTTTAACTTTGAACATACAAGGCAAAATCACCACTGCCCAAAATTCTTTCATCTCCCTTTTCCCATTCTTCCTTCTTTCTCCCCAATAGATTCCTTTTGTTCCCGCCCGCGCTTCGGACCAATCCACCACCCGATAAAGCTCAAAGCTGAATGCTGAATGCTCAAAGCAACTAAGATGAAGAGATCGAATTTATGAGACCCTTTATCATGGACACTATTTCTTTACCATGCATTTCGAGTTGAGAATAACGATCATCAGATATCCATTTCTTTCTCCGGAAAATTTCGAGCAAGGTCATTGTTTCATATAATGACCCCCTTGATATGTACAAATATTGCACAAACTCCTTTTTTGAAAAACGACCTTGCCCTCTTTACCCGGTTAAATAAGATTTGAGTCGCTTTTTTAGAAACATTCTGCCATGATATGTCTTTAGATATTTTTCACGTCTTGTTGCATCTTCTCTACTAAGACAGGCTTCATAATAGATCAAATTGAAAGGTGCTCTTTTTTTAGTAGAATCCACAAGGCCCTTGTTATGTCGCTCAAATCTTAACTTGAGTTCTTTTGTGAATCCAATATAGAATTTTCCATCCTTTTGGCTTTGCAAGACATAAGTGTAATACATCACATATTCAAGCTATTTAACTGGGCAGGTATTCATAGATACGCTGGTGGAACTCGCTTCTATTTGCTCCAAGACGCTGTATCTGGGGGACGGAGTTAGTTTAATAGTTTAATATGTAACGTCCATCATTTTCTTTTATATTTAATACGTTGAAATAATTCATACCGTTCCATTTA